>VTLG01006749.1_pt1 | contig 11022 bp, 15 predicted proteins | sample 4694571 | NCBI WGS metagenome assembly VTLG01 (sample SAMN12604809, study PRJNA352737) | marine metagenome | biome: ENVO:00000447; feature: ENVO:00000209|ENVO:00000569|ENVO:01000036; material: ENVO:00002151; isolation source: viral sequences binned using virsorter ... | reverse complement strand
CCGGTGCTGGTGCTGATGCTGGTGCTGATGTAGGGTCTGTTGGTTTTGCATCAGGAGCAGGATCAGCGCGTTCTTTACGATCTACAATCCCGTCTAAATTTCCTTTCCACCAGTCTCTAAACTCTGGGTGTTCAGGGTGAGCATAAGGGTGTTGCACATAATCTGCTACAAAATCATCATAAACACCACCTGCAAAAGCATCTCCACTAACATTTGGATCAGAATAATATGTAGGGCCAGCTTCTCCTCCCTCATCAACAACTCCTAAGATGCCCTGCCTTAAATGTTTAGGATCACCAAACCCACCTATGTTTTGTAGATGTTGTTTGAAATGTTGAAACCCTCTGTCGTTTTGATCTACTGGCATATTTATTTACTCTTGTGCCTTTGCATCTGATTTAACCGATATATTCAGGTTCTGAAGTGTTTCCAGTAAAGCCATCTTGCCCTGCAGACGGCGCATCTCCAATTCCGATTCCGCCACCACCAACTGCCGTTGCGTCATTTGGCCCAACTGTTGTAGGTACTCCTGCAGGGGTTCCCATGTTTCCGGGTTGTTGACCAGCGGGAGCAGCTTCTTGGCCTGTTGTGCGTTCATTTAGTCCTCTCAATACCTCTGCAAAAATAGCAGCATCATTTACATCATTTACAAGAAGATCAGGGTCAATGTCTTGACTGATTGCAAGTTCTCGTACTAGATTTGGAATCTTAATAAACGGAGCAAGCATTGGGTTTGCTACTGTTTGTAAGAGCGCAGTCAAACGTTGGCTTCTTACTTCTTTTTGTATAACTGCGCTTGTTCCGCGAGGCTTAATCTCAAGATCACCATGTATTTCAGTCATGTTGTCATTAAACTGCATGTTCCACTGAAAAAACGCCTCACCCATTGGCTTGAGAAGAAAGTCATCAATATTTTTAATTACTGTTTTAATGCTTAGACCTGCACTGGACATAAGCATACTTAGACCTGCTGCTGTTCGTCCAGTGCCAGTTACGCCTGTTTGACCGTGCGTAATACTTGGAATACCCGTCTGCTCGTCTGCAAGCTGTCGGGCCTTATCGTACATTTGTATATTTTCTCCAGCAGTATTAGGAAACTTAATACCGTTTACTGCTGTTCCCGTTACGCCAGACTGCCTACGAAAGACCTTGCCGGGATATACATCGTACGATTGGCCGGGAACCAGTTGCGTTTCATCTATGTCAAATACAAGATTACCAGCAAGAGCTAGGTTATCAATAGCCATACGAACATGTCCGTTCATTAAAAGCTGGCTATCTTCCATGTTTTCAGCTACACCTACACCAAAAATTTGATACGGGTTAAGTTCAAAAGGAAACGAATAGAACGGAAGTCGTGTAGGTAAGAATGGGTTTGATACAATGCGGAGAATATGATTTCCACAAATCCAAGCGTTTACTTGGATAGACGGTCCCGCATCTGTCGGTATATCAAGACCGGCATCTTCAGCACTGTTCGTATCCATGATACCCCAGTACTCCAACACTTCATAACGATACTTTTCATTTTGAGTGTCTTTTTCGTTATTATAGAGCGTGCTTTCAAAATAACGTTCTTCATAGTTTGGTCCTTCTTCCAAAACTGCTTCAATAGCATCTTTGTCAAACAAAGGTCGGTTTAGTAAATCAAAAAGTTGCTCACGATTAAACCTATGACGCTGAATAGCGTATTCGCAATCGTGCGTAGATGTAGCAGAAGGATCGGGATAAAAGTCCCAACAACTTACAGACTCAATACGAGGTACAGACTTTTCGTACGGTGCGTAAACCTTTTCTTCTGTTTCTTCACTTATAGACCAGTTATGCACCGTTTTGTTATAATTAAACGGTCCTTTAATAATTCCTGTACCTAACAAAGCACACTCAAACAAAGCATGACGCATGACAGTTACAGCATTGGTATCTAAAAGCTGATCTTGCATACACTTTTCAAGAAAACGTGCAGCTTCTCTAGATGGAGAAACTTGCGGTTCTCCTGCTCTTGATGGACCTTCTTCTAAATTTGCACCTTCATAACGATCAGCCATTCCACCCAAAGGTGGCGTAGCTTCTGTAGCACCGGGAGGAAGTTCTCTACCGTCACCCGGAAAACCTATCGGGTCCGGTTCTTCTTCCGGTTGTTGAGGATTTTTAGACAGGTGAGCAAATTCTACAATACCCTCCGGTACTGGAGTAGACTCAACTGAAATTGGAAACTTATTTTGCGAAAAAAGAATGTCTACGATCTGACCGTAAGCGGCAAGAACTTTTGTTTTTGTAATCTTAATAAAAACTTGACTTCGCTCATTTTCACGATACTGTGTTGAAGAATCGTAGATACCACGATAATTCTTATAAGCTTGTAGCCATCTCTCTTCGTCAGGAAGCCTTCCAGTTTCAGCATCTTCAAAACGAGACTGAATGGTTCCAACAAGTTCATACTTGTCTTCCTGCTTCATTTAAATGCAACTTTCGTTAAGTATTTCAAAATTAACTGTCGGGGTTATACGCAGCCATTTTACCAAGAACATTTGGGTCCATGTGCTTGCTTCCTGCTTCTGAAGGAAAGTCTTCAGTCAAAGGATAGTTATTTTTAATTACAGTATCAAACTCTAGCTTTTCACGATACAGTGCCGACTCGTTTACATCTGACATTTCGCCTTGTTTTGCCATTTGTTTTTCAATGTATCCCGCACCGTACATTTGTGTATTTCCTGTAGGCATAATATAGTTTCCTTTTGTAAGTTGTCAATTAACGATTAAATAATTCTGCAGCTTGTGATTGTAAATCTCTTCGTGCAGACCTAATCTTATCTAGCTGTTCTTCATTTATAGAACGTGGATCAAGTTCTGTAATGCCGCTGTCTCTCATAATTCCTGTAGACATTGCAGGTTGTTCTGCTTCTACTTGTCCTTGATACATTTCTTCTAAGTTATCAAGATACTGCATTCCACCTTCACCCGTAGCCTGTGCTATGAAACGATCTTCATCACCCATAAGTCTTTGGGTCGTATCCGCTTCGCTTGTTCTTGGTACAGGCATACTTTGCAGATAGTCTGCTTGTCTAACAGTCGAAGGAGCGGGTCTTTCTCCAGCTTCTGCAAATGCTGTAGGAGTTGCGGCAAAGGCTTCTTCTGCTACAGTTGCTGCTAAACCTAATCCTGTTGCTGCACCAGCGACGAGTTTTGGACCTGTTTTCTTTGCTGCTTCTGATAGACCTTCAAGAAAGTCTCCTACTTTACTACGAACTTCTTGCGAAGAAAGGGAAAGGTCAGAAGATGTATCGGTAAGATTTTGTGTAAACGGCGTTAAGTCTCGTTCTGGTTCTACAGGTGCTTCTATTTTTGGTTGTGCAGCCATTTGCGAAACTTGTACTCTTTGAGTTTCTTGTGCAGATAAAGCTTTTTTAACATCCTCTGCGTCAAAATCTCCATCAGGGCTGTATCCCTGCATAAACATATTGAATGATTGTTGAGTAGGAAATGAGGATTGTACTTTTGCTTTTGTTTCCGCATCTATTTCTAATTCATCTAAGCGAACTTCGTACGCTGCACGGTCTGCTACAGTTAACTTTGCCTTGTCTCCTAAAGCTTGCATATCTGCTTCACTTGCCACGTCATACAATTCTGAAACAAAGTTTGCGGTATTAAAACCTTGTTGAGTTAAAAACTGAGCAGGAGTAGCATCCGGTATAAGTCTTCGTAAAAAAGCAGACTGTGCGGTTGTTTCTTTTGTTGTTTGAAACTCTCCTAAAGTACCTGCACGGTATGTCGTTTCTCCGATACTACGGTCTTTTGTTTTGTGTTGAATAAGAGCATCAGCGTTGGAAGTTCCACCACCTTCTGCTTCAGGAATGCGTTCTACAAAAGAAAAAGCAAATTTTCTTAAAACATTATGTGTTAGCGGAACATCCTTTAAAACACCTTTTACATTTTGTTTAACTGTAGGATATCCTGCATCTGTTAGTTTTTGTTGAAGGGTTTCTAAATAAGACTTTTCTATATTTGATGCACTCGGAAAAACTTTCTCACTACTTGTAGATTGAGCAGCATCAGAAAGAACACTGTATAAAGTAGGATTTAAAGCGTACTCTGTAAGTTTTCCTTTATTATTTATAACCATAACCTTATCATCAGAACGAAGAAAGGTTTTTACAGAATCAGTAGCTTGTAGTTGTTCTTGAGATGGGTTTATTTGAGATACAAAATTATTTATGTCGGGTGATCGCATTCCTGTTATTACAGACAAAAGCATATGGGCCTTGACAGTTTTAGCAGGAATAGTTGTCTTGCCAACTTGTACGTCTTCAAGATCATTTAGCGTGTCTCGGACTGCTTTTAGCATAACTGCATCTGGTGCAGTTTTAATCTGGCCGGGTATCTCACGAACAGTTTTTGCAAAACCTAAAGTACTAAACGGTCCTTTATGTGGATTAGGAACACCTTTATTTTTATTATTCCAACCATCGTAGGCGTTTGCTTCTCCTGATCTTAAATTATTAAATAAAGTAGAAATATTATTTCCTAAATCTCTAATATTTCCTTTTCCAAATGTAAGATCGCCTCTAACCGTCTTTTCGCCTTTTAAAAGACGCTCATTTGCCATTACTCTGTCAATGTTTTCTTCACTATTAAATTCTTTAAGTGTCATTACATCAGTAACGATACCTGCATCTTCGATTAATTTTAGGCTAGTAAGATACTTTGACTCTGCACCCCATTTTTTTCCAGCATCTTTTGCTTGCATTTTTTGAGATGCAATATAGGCATCAAAAGCCTGTCGAATGGTTTGCTCTTTAGGGGGTATAAAGGGTTCTTGTGCCATGTGTAGAGGTTTTTTTAATATCCAAATGTTGAGTTAACTGGTTGATAGCTTTCTTGCTGTTTAATCGAATGAAACATAGAACTGGTAGCATAGCCAGTCTGACGAGTCATGCACATGTACCGTAACGCATCGTACGCATGATCCTCTGCCTTTGTATCCACATCTTCCGATTGTGTTTTGGAAAGTGGAAGTGTAGGCAGTGTACGTACAAGATTAGTACAAGTACCAAAGATTCGTAAACCGGGTTCTTCTCCATTTTTTAACGCAAGTCTACGGTGGAGTTCGATTTTCCCAGCTATGCGATTTCTATCCGCTGGTACAAAACGTGTACCTCTACGGATCATTGACTCTGCTATGCTTGGTCCCGTGCCATGTCTTGACCAACAAGAACCATCTAAAACTGATTGTGTCATTTGAGGATCGTCATATTCTAAGGACATAATAAGTTCTGCAATACTTTCTCCGGTGTGACCCTTTTCGTAAAGCTCTCGGTATATCCAGATGTTGTTGTCCCAATCTACAGCGCCCCAAAGAACACAAGAAGGACTGCTATATCCGTAATCCATTGCGCGTATACGGGGCCAATTGTATGGAATCTCAAAAGGTTCAACAACGTGTACAGACCTATCAAATTCACTAAATGCCGCTCCCTCTGCTACGTCCCAATCGCCCTCTAGAAGCCGTCTACGTTCTACTTCTGGTAGACTAAGAAGCATTGCCTCATATTCGCCAGACTCTGCTAAGTAGGGATTGTCCGTAAGTCTAGCTGGTATGAATCTACGCTGAAAGAGCGGTTTTTGTGTCTTTGGATTTTTTAACGTTCGTCCCGTGTCTGGATCGACTGCCCAAAACGGTGTGTTGGGTGGATACGGGTCGATAAACATTTTTTTAATCCACCAACCACCTGAACCACCCGGATTCGCAGAAGCTCGCATATACGTTTCCAACGAGGGGTCGGTGGTTCTGAGTCGGCTACGAAGGTAAGTCCAAACATAGGGGGTGGGGTAATGTCCCAATTCATCGACGCCAATCCATGTAAATGCTTGTCCTTGATACCTTGTAACATCGTGGTCTTTATCTACGTAGCTAAAAAGTGCTGTAGCTCCGCTTGGAAATATCCACGTTGATTTTGATTCTCGAAATACTGCGCCGTTAAAAGCGCGAGGATAAAGTTTGCGTGACTGTTCGATAAGTTCAGTCAATTCTGCAAGTGTTCGTCTTAAAAGAAGCGCCTTATGGTTTGGATTATCCGCATATCGCAACAGATCAACCAACATCGCGTAAGATTTTCCACCACCCGCTGCGCCACCATACAAAACTTCTTTTTCAGGAGATGCCAAAAAGTCCGTTTGTGGACCTTCGTTGGGTCTGAAGATAAGTTCTGTGTCTTCCTGTAGTTGATCTCTGACTTGGGCAGGTAGGGAAGCAATAGTCCTATCATCTACGACGCCACCTTTTCCAGCGATCTGATCCGATTTCTTCAACGCTTCCGCTTGATTGTTCAGATTCTCTAATTTCTTCTCTGATTGCTCTAAGCTCTTCTTCTGATAAGCGATCTTTCGGCGCTCGTCTACTTTCTTTTTTTGAACCTTTGAATACTGGTAACGTCCCTTTTCTCCGGGCTTTAAAGGTGGCCTTCCCCTTTGTTTCTTTTGTGTGCTTTCTGCTGATTTCGACATTTCTTAACACCATACGTATATGTTACTTAACACTACGATACTTTCGAGTTTTCTTCGCAATACGTTTTGGTTGCTTGGCGTGTTGTTTACCTTTTTTAATTGCTTGCCTTTTCTTTTTTGTTGTCGCAGCATATTCAGAAGAGGATAAAGAACGAATTGCAGCAGAAGGCAAATACCTTTCACCTGTTGCTTTTGGCCCTTGTGTAGAAGGTTTACCAGACTTTGTTCTCCATTTTTGTTTACCCCACGATTTAAGGCTTCTTTGAGATTTTTTCAAAGCCATACAAAACTATCCTTTATACCCGCCACCAGAAGCTTTATATCTTTTTGCTAACATTTGAGCTTTTCGTGCGCTCCACTGTCCGGGCTTGCCGCCTTTTCCACCTGCTTTAATTTGGTTAAAAATACGTTTTCTCATAGCTGGCTTTGTGTAGTTTCCAGCTTCATTTACCCTAGACTTAGATTTCGTACCTTTTTTACGAGGAGGCATTTACTTTTTCTTACGCCTTGTCGCTGGTTTCTTTTTAGAAGCATATTTACTTTTCTTCATCATGCCACCTTTTGACATGTATTTAGTTTTTTTACGCATGGTTTATTCCTTATATAAATTATTAAAAGTTACATCGGGGTCTGTGTAGCTATCGTGTATCTCTGATGAGTGTATGTACTGGCTAGGAACGAAATCAGGCGCTCCCTCTCCAGTAACCCACAAAGCTGGATTTGTAACTCGTACTCTGTTATTAGGAAGAGCAACTATGTTTCCTGTCCATTTATCAGCGTCTATAAGCTGTAGCACATGACTTTGTTTGTGTTGTGCAGGATCGTCACTTATGTAGCTGTCCGTGTAATCTACAGTAAACATATAGCGTCCTTTGTAGAAATCTCCACCTATTTTACAAATCCACGGGCTGGAACTTACTCTATCCATAACTATTATACTGTGATTGCGTGAAGAACAGTCCCACGGTTGGGCTAGGTGTGTATCCATTCGCTCTGGTACTTCTTCTAGCCCCTCATCTGCAATTAAAGCTGTAATGGGCATTCTTGCCCACATTGCTCCACCATGTACGTTTTCTTCTTCATCTATGCCAGTAAACACAACTTGAAAACTTAGGCAACGGTCTGGAATTGTATTTACTGCGATAACAAGAGCGTGTAGAAGCTCTCCATGATATTCTTGATGATTATGAGTAAACTCTTTTCGTATCCAACATTTGAAATGAGGAATATTGCTCATTAAGTACGACATGGCACTTCTCCTTTATTAGCATTTCCAGCGCCTTCTAGCTTGGCGTATTCTCGAATTAGGATTCTTTGCAGCTTTTGGAAACTTTTTCATCTGTCCTGCGCTTCTAGCACAGTAAGATTTACGTCTCTTTGCTGATTTGCTCCCCGGCTTGACCTTTCCAGTCACTGCCGTTTTGAGTTTACTCCCCGGATTTGCTTTACGGTGCGCTGCTACGCCAGCGCGAGTCATTCCTGCACCCTTTTTGGTAGGACGATAGTTCTTTTTAGTGCGAGGAATGGGTTTTTGTGCCATATTACGCTCGTTTTATACGAGTTTTCTTTATTTTCTTTAGATTTTTAAAGTCTGCACCCGTAATTTTGTTACGAGGGGGTGCAGCACCAGCGATTTTACGCTGTTTTGGGCTTAATCTTTTGCTTTTCATAGTTATTTACGCCTTTTACGCGCAGTTTGCGCGGCTCTTTTAAATTGACCAGTAGTTGGAGCGCCTTTTGCTCCCGGTTTTTTCATTTTTTCACCTGAACCTGCTTTTATTCTACGTTTTTTAGCAGCAATATTAGCATACAAACCACGCCTAGCCATTATACTTTGCCTTTCTTGAGCCACGCGAGTAGACCTTGCCACCGCTTTTCTTATTTTGAGGTAGTTTTCTTGTAGCTGTTCTAACTCCTACAGACTTTAGTTTTGGTTCTGGTTTGTTAGCGGCAGAAATCATTTGTTGTGCTTGTTTTCTTATCGCATCGTTTTCTTTATCGCTTCTTAGAAAAGGAAACATAAGTTTGAGATACAGTTTAGTACTTCCCTCTGTATCAATCTTATTCAAACTAGTCATAAGAGACTTATTTAACCTGTTAGGGTTATTAAGTAAGGGGTTATCGTCAGCCACTGTAGTTAGGCTTCCGAGAGCCACGCGAGTAGACCTTACCGCCGCCCATCATCTTTTTTGCGGTCTTTTTCTTTTTGACCATGCCGCCGTAATTCATATTTGCAATTACGTCCAGTTCTAAATCTTTTCTGGCTTTCTTTATAGCAGCTCGTCCTGCTTCTGTTTTTTCAAGTTGTTTAAGTCGAGTTCGCGCTGCTTTTTGTTCTTGCACTCTTTTTTCTTTATTGCCTTCATCTGGACGGTCTTGCAAAATTCCTAATGCTTCAATAGCATTCATGGAACTAATCTGTTCTTTCGGTAACGGTAGTAACGGACCTGCCATATCTAAATCTCCCCATCTATGGTAATGTTTGTTGCTAGTTCTTTTTTAGCAGGGAGTAATACAACACCGTGAACAACCTGCCCCGTAACTTCTGTGGTTTGCTTTTTTGAAACTCCAATACGATCCAGTATGGACTCTGCAGATTTAATTCGCATATCCATCTGATTCAGCGGAGTTGTGCCATCAGCGTCCAAACCTTCTACGATACGTGTCGCAGCTTTTACGCCATTCACGGCTAGATAATCTTTAGTCCTTGCAGCTATTTCTTCACGTAGCGACTTCATAAGACTTGAGCGAGATGCGTTGTATCCCGCTATCTTCATGGCTTCGCCTACTCTACCGCCGTTTTCAAACAAAGCGTCCAGAAAGGCAGCTTGCTTTTCTGTTAGTTTGCGGCTGGGGTCTGTGCGAAATGCTGTACCTGCTACTGCTTTACCCGACATGGTTTTTTACCTTTAGCCTGCTATTCTTATCATAGTCGGAAAGGATGCCATCATTTCTTGTTGCTTTTTTTCTTTATCTTCTTTCGTTGTGTACGCAGACATAGGCTCATACGGAGTACTGTCCATCGTAGGCTTTTCAGCAGAAGTGTTAGCAGCTTTTCGAGGGCCGTTAGAATATGTTTTTTTATCTTCATCTTTTGTCATCATCATCATCTTAAATACCTTTTTCATTTACTTTATTTTTTATAAGAAGCACATAGCCTTGAAAGTTTTTATGCTCTACGCTTCTTGCTTTTATGATCATTATCTTTTCTTTTTCTAAATCTGTGTACTCTGCTAGTACCTCTTCGATTTGAAAAACTTGCGGACTTGGAAACCTTACACATTCCTTTGCTGCCATAAGCATACCAAAATACTGTGAGGCAAGTTGAATAGACGTACTGTCGTAAAAAGCCAGCTTCATTATCAATTCTTCGTGCTTACACAAAAAAGAGATAGGAACTTTTTCTTTTACTTGTTGTGTTTCTGCAGGTGTAACGCATGATGTTAATACAACACACGATAATAGTACCGATGCAAGAAACTTTTTCACCTTAATTAATTTTTAGTTGTTTGGCTTGCTGAGATTCAGGAACAACTTCCTTAATGTGTACAGTCAACAGTCCATTTTTAAAAATTACATTTTCTACTTCTACGTGCCGTCCTAGCGCAAAGATTTTACGAAAGTTTCTTTTTGCAATACCACGATGCGCGTAGTTACTGTGTTCTGTTTTATTTTCAACATTACCAGAAATAGAAAGGGTTTGACCTTTTAGAACAACTTCTAGGTCTTCTTTGTCAAAACCAGCAACAGCTAACGTGATTGCGTAAACGCCATCTCGCTGGTTGATTATGTCGTGCGGAGGGTAGTTTGCGTTTGATGCATTTTCTACAACGGATTCCATACTTTTAAAAAACGGATCGGACCCGATAAACTGATTAAAGAAACGCGCTCCCAATAGTGTATCTAAATATACATGAGGCATAATCGTATACTCCCTTGCCCTTTATTTATAGGCGCAAATAGAATGAGTGTACTTAGCTTTGTGTTTTAAGTCCCGTCACGTACTTTGATACAATATAAAAAATGTTACAAGAGGTTGGCAAAGTGTGAACATGTAAAACACAAATAGCCTAAGTACTATATACTATTATAGCGTGTAGGAGACATGTTGTCAACACTTATTTTACTTTTTGTACACTTTTTTCTTGACAGAATAGCTCTCAGCCTGTATAATAGGAGATACTCCGTTGGGCAAAGGGATACCTATAGGGTGTATCTAATAGATCGTATAGCGAAAAGATTCACGTCTATAGTTTCTTTACGATCTGAGTAGCGAAAAGATTCACATACTAAAAATAAAATAAAATTCGCCTCTGGGTATACAGTTATATGGGGGAGGCCACTGGCCCATCCCGCCCCCGTAGAGCATTTTTTTTCATTATTAGTGACAGACATCTCGGCGAGGTTGCTTGATAGTCATATCGGGGGCTTCGCGCTACCCAGTCCCATAGGCTGCAAAGTTTTCTCGTCAGTGCGGGCGCGTGTTTCTATAGAGTGACAAAAAGTTTCCTAGAAAAC
>VTLG01015483.1_pt1 | contig 11024 bp, 22 predicted proteins | sample 4694571 | NCBI WGS metagenome assembly VTLG01 (sample SAMN12604809, study PRJNA352737) | marine metagenome | biome: ENVO:00000447; feature: ENVO:00000209|ENVO:00000569|ENVO:01000036; material: ENVO:00002151; isolation source: viral sequences binned using virsorter ... | reverse complement strand
CCCATTTCTTTTCATAACTTATCCTATTCTCCCAATATGGAGATAGAGCAAATGTGGGTTGCACTGGATCAATAATCACGATAGAGCTCTCATCCTTTTTACTAGTCTTTCTGCACGATTTGTTACTTGTTTGTACCAAACACTATCTACCATTTCATCTGCGGCAGAATCCCATTCACGTGCATCAACACCTTTTTTCATTCCTTTGAACTGTCTCATTCTAGACAAACCCATGTTGAACATCATATTCGCAATTATATGTTGAGCCTCTTCTGGTAGTTCTTCAAAGTCATCGTAGAGACTATTGCAATCTGAGATGACACTCTGCATGTCATTTTCAAACACCTCAATAACTCTACTCTTTTCTATAGAGTACCCTACAGGTTTACCATATTCCTCATCTGATTCCCGAATCAAATGTCCTATACCAAAAGTAGGATAACCGAGGTGATCCTTATAGACCTCAAATTTTATACCCTCATCCTCTTCCAGTTCTAATCTCAGTTGTCTCAAATCCATTATTCCATTCCTATTCCTAATTTGATCTTGTTAATTAGATAATTTCTGACAAAGCCAGATCGAACAATATCACCTATTGTAAACTCTGTACAGTTAAACTCTTCCATCTCCGATAAGATACGAAGGAAGTCATGCAACCCATTTTTCTCATTTGTTTTTATTAAATCACTCTGATCAAAATCACCGCAAAATACAATTCTAGAATCTTGTCCTACCCTAGTCACAATGGTATCTAGCTCATGAAAATTAAGGTTCTGACATTCATCTACTATAATGATACTGTTATCAAATGTCAACCCCCTTAGAAAAGAAGTTGATAAAAAGAACAGTGTACCTTGTCCCTTGAGTCGGTCATACAGGTTGTTGAACGACTGCTCATTAGGTTGTTCAAACATAAACTGTACCATGTTCTGATATGGTACTTGATAGAGTGCAGCCTTATCTTCTTCATCGCCTGGAAGAAATCCTATCTCTCTAGTGGGAATAAGGGATCGTACTATCACGACTTTATCATAGTTGGATTTTAGGTCTAATACTTCTTGCATTGCAAGATATAACGACACAAAAGTTTTTCCAGTACCAGCCGCACCAAACAGGAATTGGTTCTGACCCTTCTTCCATGTATTGAACACCGTCTTCTGATTATCAGTGATTGGTTTGACTGTTACTAGATTATTATGATTAATCTCTTTATTTTTCTTACTCGCCATAATTAATTCCTATAATGTGGGTTTTTTACTCGCAGAGAATCCCTCTCGAGCAACCCTCTTTGCATGTTTATTTATTGCAGCTCTGGTCTTCAATTCTTTGTGAGAAGGTTTACTTCCCCCAAACTTGTCTGCAAGTGGTGAGTGAGGGTGTGCTTCTGCGATACGTTGCATATTCTCTGTAAACCCACCATCATTCTTTGGGCCAACACCCATCACATGATCACCTACTACCGCAACTGGTACGATCTTTTGTTTTATATGTTTATTCTTTTCGAGAAATTCTGTTCTCTCTGCAATAGATAAAGTTTCATCCCACTCTATTCCAGACTTCTCATCATAAAAAGTATATGTCGGCATTATGCATTAAATCCTGATTGTCTTACACACAAAATTTGTTTCACATATTTTGCGTCTGGAAAAGTAGTCTTTCCAAATTTTTTAAGAGATTCTAGGTTCTCTTGTACATGGTCATAACATTCATCAAATGACGAAAACTCTAATCGTTTACCATTATAAAACTCAGCCATTACCGAATCTATAGCTGGACGATCTAAAATATTTGGCCAGTACATAACGACTAAAATTGTAAATACTTCCATTAGACACCTAACTCCAATTCTAATTGTTCTTCAGATATAACAAGCTGGCCATTAACAAATTCCCAACGCTTACCATGAGCGTAGTAATACATGGCGTTATCATCTAAGTTTTTATCTCCCTTACTAATGGTTTGATTGATATATTTTTTAAGTAGGTTTTCCAACCCCAAAAGTTGTTGTCTGATAACTATAATTTTATTAGACAAGCTGTCAATCGTTATTTCATCGTCTTCAAGTTCAGAAGGGTTTATTAAATCTGTCATATTTTCATAGTCTTTGCTTGTAAGTTTAAATCCTCTTGTGAAATCGTCCACCATGTCGGTATCTCTCTCCGTTTCCAAGTTGCAAAATCAGACTTCTCTACTATATAGTATTTCTGATATGCAAGTACAGTGTCTTTACCCTTACATTCTTCTGGCATACATTGTGGGGGGTCTGTAAAATCTACAGTAGGAATAGAAGTGGGACATTTACTTAAAGGAGTCCATAATCTTTCTGTAGCATGATGTTTACCATAGCGATGTGTGTATTCGTTCATAAGAGAAACCATGTGTATATACAGCCACATATAATTATGCACACTTGAACGTACCCATATTGTACTGGGGTGATTCTTATGAGCCATCTTATAGAGTCCCTCTTTATCTGCATATTCATTACCATCTAGAACACGATGAGCAGTAGATAACATTTGTGCAGACTCTAGGATCATCTTAACAACGTGTTTATCGCACATCATCTGAGATGCAATAACAGGGTCTTTATCCAAATAAAATATGTTCATAGTTTATATAATATCCTTATCACTATAAAAAGTCAAGTCCTTATGGATTTTTCTTTGATTTAGGTACATCAAAAACAAAGGTCAGTCTATCCACATCACTGATATTTTTTGCGGCATGGTATCTCTTGTTATCAAACCAGAAAAAAGTTCCTGGCTCTATAATATGCATTTCGTCCTCAACCCAATACTCATATCTTCCCTGTAAAGATAAATGATAACGATCTCTAGTAAGATAATAGGTTCCATTATCTATATGAGAACCTACTGTATCGCCTGGTTTTAATCGAAAGAACGCAGCTCTAGAGTGTCGATGAAGTTTATAAGATTTTAACCACCGTCTTATCTCTTTGTATCTGTGGAACATAGGAGTGTTCTGCTGTTTCTCTGTATTCTTAGGATCATCCCCTTCGTTGTCGATGACTGCCATAGTTAAAGGAAGAAACCCATACGGAGCTAAGTCACCTCCAGCACCCTTTATTGTACCAGCGACACCCCAATCATTAGGGTCTATCTCTGATACTATGTTACTGACATCTATATCCTTTTCGATAAATCTAAAATGACTCAAAATTTCTTCCCAACTTCCCACCTATAGAAAATATGATCTCCAATTTCTATGGTACGTTTTTTAGTCTTTGCCCATGCTGGTGTTACATAATCTGCATGATAAAATGTTGCACCATCGGTTATATCTATAAGACTGTATTCATTGTGAATCATACCTTTTGCAATTTCTAAAAATCGAGAGTATGTTTCCAAATCTTTTGGTATATCACTTTTGCCATCGCAATACCATGAGAACTGGCACCGATTTCTAATTGGATAATATTTCCGTTTTTCTGGGGGTAGATTCTTAATCTTTCTGGTTTTCCAACTCTCCCTAGTCGGGCCCTGTTCTATGACCTGACATACGGTACTGGGAAATCTCTTATCCCTAACTCTATTGAATACGACAAAACTCACCGCAAGTACACCAGCGACACCTTGACCTCTGGCCTCATGGTACATATTCATTGCGAGACACTCAGCAGATGGTTCATTATCTGGTACATCTGCTTTGACAGGCAGTATCATTAGAACGCCTGCGATTAACGCTTCTGCAAAAGTCATTTAAAACTCCCCTGTTGTCCTATTGTAATATGTTTTACAATATTCTAAGTCTATACGTGAACATGGATAGTTGACCTCATTACAAACGTAAAGAGCAACTTCTCTCCAAGTTTCTCGACCAGCATTAACTGCCTCGTCAACCAACTCTTCCATCTCCATCAACCAAGTTTTCATTTTACTCATTATGCAGTCTCCATCATATCTGGACGGTCAGAAAGACCATCTACTTCACACATTCTTATGAACAATCCCAACTGACGGCCGAATGCCTCAATTTCCCAAGGATAGTCATAATAGTCCATGTCTTCCATGTCATAGACTTTCTTCATGAACCTAACTTTGTTAGGATCACTGTACTCATACATTTCATTCTTCGCCCACTGTTTAATGTGAACAAATTCGTGGGCAAGATTAATTAAAAGGTTTCTTAAAGAAACACTGCTATCCAAATCAATCGTATATGATCTAGGAGTTGATTTGGATTCCCATTCATCCCATATACAAAATCCCTCTGCACCTTCTTTTTTGTACAGATTTTTAGTTAGATTGATTTTGATGTAAAGAGTATTAACGAGTCTCTTACTCATTAATTTCTCTGCATAATACCAAGATGCAGACTCGACCAGTTTCCTAGTCGATTTGCAAGAACCTGATATATCAAGAAGCATAGTAAGCTTCTTCAGTGTAATAACCAATAGGGGAAAGTCCTCTCTCAGGCAACAACTCTAAAGTACACACTTCAGAAGTCATCATTTTACTGATAGAACCGTTATCCCATTTCACATCAATACCATAAGCACCCATCAATTTGGTCTTCTTGTCAACCTTGACAATCTCACCAAAAGACAGCGGTATCATCGCACCGAAATTTCCAATGATTTTTGTTCCTATTTCCATAACTTTCCTTTTTCCGTTGTGTCTCATTATATTATTAATATAACACATCTAAACAAAGATTGTCAATAAGAATCGACATAATAATGTCATTTTATTTGAATTTTACGAAAAGTGTTGCAAAAATGTCACTCTTTCTCATAGTCCTCAGCAGGCGCACCGCAGATAGGACAATCCTCCGTAGGTGGTTCATCACCTTCATGAACGTGGCCGCAATCAGGACAAATCCACTTAACCATTTGCAGCTCCAGGCGATTGAGGATATTTATCATGTTCAATGACCATGTAATTGTCATCCCAATCAAACGCTTCCATAACCACGTTCTTAGATAATCCCTTATACTTCTGGTGCAATACCTTATCTTTGGCTGCAACTAGGATATCTGCTTCGTCTGGATGTAGAGATTCCAATAACTGAACAAACATTGTTTCACGTTTATTCTGAGATAATGTGGGATCACCCCCTTCGATATAATGCCACAACTTTCGAGCCTCATATGAAAGCACACTATGTTCTGTACCCTCTGGTGCGTCATTAGCTCTAAAAGGAACCTCTCCTTCGGGAAGCGACCACTTGATTTTAGGATCAAATGATGCTTTAATAACCATTCTCAAAGAATCACTATTGTATTCTTTAAGGTGGCTCACCTTATCCTTTTTTGATTTGATTTTTCCAAGTTTGTCTAATATCTCAGAAAAAAGTGGGGTATAATTGTCAGGCATTTAGAATTCTCCTATCGATTCAGTGAGGTTACTCAGCCTCTTTTGTATAAAATAATTTAAAAGTTTACTTCTATCCCCTGCTGATGTAGAACGATATGTATCTAATATTTCTTCAGACAACTCATCAGGGGTGTATGTGAGGTCAATCAATTTCAAGTTCCTTTGATAATTTCTTTTAACCTCATCATTCGGTGCAACATCGTCAAAATCATGATCTATCCATGCGGCAATTTTTTTCTTACTTAATGGCCTTTGACGTAAACCATCAACAAAGGTATTATCTGGTGATAACACATTAGGAATACCATCGCTGGTATCTCCTCTGAATACGTGTTCTTTAACATAAACATCTGCATTTTCACCATTAACCATTTTCTTGGTAATAGGACTGTATTGTTTCACATTAGGAAACCTTTGTAATTGTATAAAATCCTTATCACCAGATAGTATCATAATTTCTTCTGCATATTCGGAACATAAAGTCGCAATAATATCATCTGCCTCTGCACCATATACCTCGACTGACTTATATGGTAAATGTTCCTTAATCTCGTCCTTAATGGTATTTAGACACCCAAAAATTGTGTCCCAATCCTTAGTATCAGACTCCCTTCCCTTTCTCCGACTGTACTTATATTCGGGGAAATAATCTCTTCTCCAATAGTGTCTCGAATCATAACAAAGAACCAATTCTCCATATTCAGATAAAAAACGTGTCCTATACATACGTAAAGAATTGAGTATCATGTGGCGAACCATCTCTTCTTCTGGTTCATTCTTCTTGGACATATGCATCTGCATCATGATACTGGCCATCATTATCTGACTCATATCTACTAAAATCATGACAATTTATACTCCTTAGTGGGAGTCGGTACATACATATGGGCGTTAAAACTCATACTACGCCTCTCACCTTCACTTTTAAATGGATAAACAAAATGCTTTAACCAAGAAGGAAATACCAACATCTTTCCGACTTCGGGTTTGAACTTTAGGTTATCACTTCGGAACTCTTGGTTCTCACCAAACGTAAATTCGATAAGACCATTTGCTGGGTAGTGGTCTTTAAAATCTTCCTCTATTTCTTCATGCATTTTGGGGGGTAGTTTCAGATATATGACTGCTGAAAAATCTCCACTATGGTGGTGTGCTGGATTAAAATCGCCTGCATACTGACTGACAACCCAACTATGAGCCATATGAATATTATCCATTGAGGGAACGGCATCGTCTGCAATCTTTTTCCACCCATATGCAGTATTGGATTTTATGGATTCTTTTAGATAATCTACACATCCACCCTTCATAACTTGCATAAGAAACTCTTTGTCATCCTTATCCCTGACAGGTATCTGGACTTCTTTATGCACCTTACCCACAAGTTTGTGCGACCAATCCCACTCCTGACTTGCAGATTCGCTGTTAAGAACCTTATCAGATATTGTGTTGACAATTTCTACGAATCTATCTGGAACTTGAGTTTCCATTATTGCTGGAGAAAAGGGCCTATGAAACTTCGGGGTCACTGTCATTGTCAATCATCTCACTTATATCAGATAATATATCTGGGTCTACTGAACCTTCCAGTTCATTCTGAGTATTCACTGTTACCTTAGAAACAACATCCATCAAAGGTATCATAGGGTGTTTTAAATTCATCTCTTTATATATAGACCCCTTGACACACTCGATTACAAAGCCCATACTTTGTATAAAAGACTTACGTTCTATATCAAAACCATTTTCATTCATGGTATGTACCAGTTGAATCATTATCTGTTGCGTCATTTCATCTGCAAATATCATGTCCTCTTGCAGTCTTAATGCTTCATCTTGATCTGGAACCACAACTTGTTTCCCTTTTTTCCATGGCCCCTTTATTACTTCAGCAGTCATATCATACCCTCTTCCCAAACCATACCTATATCTGGATAGAAAACACCTACATTACGTTTAGGATTTCCGTCCTTATCATAAGCAAGAGCAACGCATCGCCTTCTAATTTTCTTTTCTTCGTACTCACCATAGAAGTCGCTTATCCAATCTCCAGATTTCAAATAGGATTTCATCTGTCTCACATAACCTTCATGGCTTGCAAGTTTCGAAACAGAACCTTTTACATTCTGTCTGACTTGAGTTTTTTCTGATTTTACAAGATCATTCTGGGTTTTGATCCAGACTTTGACCTTATCGGGATGTAACATGTGGTCTTTGGGCAAATCCCATAGACTTTCGTGTACCCCAGATTTACCATAAGAAGGGTCTTCAGCTGCCTTCTTTTCTCTTACTTTTGCAAGACGTTCTGCAGCTGCAACCCTTTGTTCCTCTGTCATGGGTTTACGTTTTTTACGAGTCTTGGGTGCTTTCCACGTAGAGTTGTCTGTCTCTACGGTGATCTTCTTCTTTCTGACCATAGTATATTTATCCAAAAGTTTAAACTATACCCACTATAGAAGAAAAAAGGGAGTTTGTCAACCCCCTTTTTAGTTTTTGGATTTTAATTCCAACATGAGGGATTTTGCCTCTTCGTGAAAACCAAGTCTTGAGAGTTCGCCTGCGGCTCTTGCATAACCAAAAACTACACACAAATTCCAAATTCCTACTAAAATCCTCTTCGTTGCATCTCTTACTGCTTCGCATATATCACACGCAAAATGTATCATTGTCATCGTTGACATTCTCTTCTCCTAAAATTGTAGTGAACATTACTATGTATAAGGAAGGTATGCAAAAATGATGTGTCTATTTGACACACCATCTCTGCAATTTTTGCGTATCTAGATGTTTATTCTAGTACCATATAATATCACAATATAAGTTAGACCTATAATAAATCCAATCCCTACAAATAATTTTACCCATTCTATAGGTGGTGGAAGATTCATATTATTTTCCTATCTGTGTGTGTCATTATGTTTATTTATTAGATCAAATGCAACCTTAATTTTTTCCTCTAAGACACCTATTGCATAATGCATTTTCGCCAGAACGATAATCAAAGATATTAATGCAATCAGTATCGGCCATAAAGACACTAATACTTCGTATATGTCCATGCTCGTGGTTCCTTTCTACTTCCCTTCAGCAATATAGTACAAGACATATCCTATGCCTCCTGCTACTGCAATTAAAATAACCACGTTCATTGTTTCTTTGAATATTCTTTTCCACCTTTTTGCACTTGCTTCTGCTCTTTCCCTTGCAAGAACTTTTGCTCTGTCTTTCCTTTTCTCTAATTCCTCTATTCGTTGTTTCCTCATTATCAGAATATCGTCCCAAGTGGTTGGGCCAAATTTTTTATTGATAATGAGCCTCATCTGAAAAATTTCTTTTTCTACCTGTTTCTGCTCGATAACCTCTGCAGCTATTTCTTGAATAGAAGTACCATCTCCTGTTTCCTCTACTGCATTGAATCTTAAACGTAGGTAGTTTTGCCACTGACCAGCCTTACCCTTTTTCTGTTTGACTTTTGCCTTTTTCTCTACTTCTTCTGCACCTGTCAAAAGGTCATCTATACTGCCAGCGATATCCTTGATGTCTTTTGCGGTATCTATAGTGCTTTTAATTCCTTTAACCGCACTACTGACTAAGGCAATTCCTGCTAATACTTCTGCGACCATCACACATACCTCCTGTCTGTCTGTCATAATGATCACAGTATACAATGTATATAATTATATTTATGCGAGAAAATTCTATTTTAAGGGTATCTTAACCTCTCGAATGTAATTTTACAAAATATTCAGCGTCAACCACCACTAAAGGTTTTTGGTTGTTTCGTTTGATAAAAACTACTGGTTCGTGTTCCCCTGAGTTTCCTTCTGCTTGTTCATAAGATTTCCAGATATTTAGAGATTCTTGATTTTTACATTCTATGGAATACGGAAACTTTTCTCGAGCGGCACGAGCCATGATGAGGTCTTCTCCACCAGCACCCATAGAGCGAGATTCTATATCTTCTGGATGGACTCCTAATTCTTCGATCAGTTGATCTCTTACCCATTGTTGGAAACGTCTACCTTTTGCCTTTGCACTCTGAGTTTTCATGACAATGCTCTAATCATATCCATTTCTGGTCTTCTTCTTTTTAGTAAATCAAAATTATGATCCACTATGTCTTCACAAGATTCTATAAGTTCTACAAAATCTTTCCTACTATTTAGGGTCACTACCAAATCTATTATAGACTCCATTCTTTTATCAGGGTCAACAATTTCATCATAACTCTCGTCCCAAGGAAATGTTTTGTATCCATACTCCCTAAGTTTTTTTAAAATAAATGGTTGTCCTATAATGATAAACGGCATTTTCATTCCAATAGGTTTCCAAGTCTTCTCACTTATATCCAAAGTATCAGGTTTATCAAATACACTTTCACTTACTATATTCAAATAACTCTCTTCTTGATGCCAAGAACATAACCAAGATACTTCCTTATGTCCTTCTTTACCATCTACAAAATTTCCACTCAAACTATCGTAAACATACGGAGTGGTCTTTGCAAAATCATCAGTTCCTTCTACCTGTCCTAAACTAACATTAAATTGATCTAGTATTCCTTTCTCCCACATTTTACGAACAAAATAGGTTCTTGTGTCAGTAGGCCGTCTATTTAAGCACAAAAACTTTTTAGGGTTCTTTTTAAGGTTTATGTCTATATTTGTAACAGACATTACACTTTCCCAATAATTCCAAGGTACTACCTTAAAGGGAAAAGATTTCATGGTTAATAAATTACTTGTTACTAAAATAACATTCTCAGGAATTATCATACTTTCTTTCAATTTATGAACAATAACATCAGCATCTTCTTTAGCACAAGGTTGAGCCTCATGATCCCATATAACTAATTTGCATTGTTTATTATTAATTGCTTCAACTAAGTCAGTCGATAGAATTTGAAATCGATTTCTATCTCTATGTACAGATAAAAGAGTTATGTAATGTACAAAATTATCATTAGATTTTAAAGCAGACTCTAAAGAAATTATATTAGCCTCTATATTATTTCTTTTAAAATAATATGGAAAGTCTATAAGAGGATCAAATATATTCTTTAACCAGAAATTTCCTCGTTCAGTTGTTGAATATTTATTTTTATAAAAATTACCATTTTGATTCCAACCGATATCTTGAATAATTTTATCATATGCGAAATTCATTTAACATATTCTCTTCTGGTCTTCTCATTTTTAACATTGCAAAGTTATGTTCTACTATGTCTCTGCAAGAATCTATCATGTCTCTAAAATCTGTACGACTATTTAACTGCAACACTAGATCGACAATAGCCGACATTCTTTCTTTCGGGTCTATGATCGTATCATAACTCTCATCCCATATACCATGAAATGTTCTATAACCAATATCCCTTAATCGCCTCAATGAAAATGGTTGACCAACTATTATAAAAGGCATTTGTAGTGCAATGGGTCGCCAAGTTTTTTCACTTACATCTCTAAGGTGATCAATATCAAAAAAAGTTTCTGTAACAATATATAAAAGGCTATCTCTTTTATGTTCTGGGAAATCCCAATAATTTCCTCCTGTGAAATTTACATTATCATAGGGTTTGTCAGGCAAACTATAGTTAAATTGATCTAGTATACCTTCCATTCGTTTCATGAAATCTAATTTATGTGGGTGTGGCCAACGATTTAAACAAAGAAATTTCTTCGCATT
>VTLG01017200.1_pt1 | contig 11025 bp, 8 predicted proteins | sample 4694571 | NCBI WGS metagenome assembly VTLG01 (sample SAMN12604809, study PRJNA352737) | marine metagenome | biome: ENVO:00000447; feature: ENVO:00000209|ENVO:00000569|ENVO:01000036; material: ENVO:00002151; isolation source: viral sequences binned using virsorter ... | reverse complement strand
TTAGGTTTAACATGATCGATTGTAAGTTGATGTAATTCATAATTGTTTCCACAATAAACACATGTACAATCGAAGTGCTCTTTAATAGCTCTTCTCCAGAGCTTCTTAGCGTCAGGACTTGTCATGGTTATTAGGTTGTATAAATAATGGTTAGGGGTTGGTAGTAATGGTGTCATGCAGGTCTATTATTAGCTCGGTTAATTTTTAAGCTTTGAGCTTTATAAGTACCATTGGGCATTTTAGCTGCATCACGCTTGTCTCCTACTTTTAAGCCAAGCTTTTTTCTAGCACGATAATGTCTTCTTTTATAAGCAGCAGTATGTTCATACTTACCGCCTTTACCGTTGTCTTTGTTATGCTTCGCTCTAGAAGCAGCATTTGTTCTGTATGTTTCAGTTGACGATTTTGCCATACATCCTCTTGTTCACTAGGTCAGGGTCTACTTTTGGTAATATATTAGCTAACTTATCTAAAGGATTCCCTTCGTAAGCGATCCCGCTAATATCATTAGTTTTAAGCCACTCACATGCGGCTTTTAAATCTTGTGTAGAAGCTGTGCCACTTCTAACCCGAGATAGGAATTCTTCTGTGACGAGGCTATGTAATTCGTTAAACTGGTCTTCTGTGGCTTTCTTCATTAACTTCCTGGGAATAAATTCTTTTTAATTAAATCAACTGCCTTATCATCAATAGTATTATCGGTAGATTCGGCATAGGCTTCAAGTAGTTGTATAACTAATTCTTTCACTGCAGATGAGGAAAGAAATGCCATTAATACTGGTTTGATAAGTACAATCATGATTCTTCTTTAGTGGATTTAGTAGTTGTTTTCTTTGTAGTCTTTTTAGCTTTTGCTGCAGCTTCTCTAGCTGCTATTTGATCTGAGAGGGTGCTCATTGTACACTTAGGTTGTTGAGGTTTACTCCATGGTTTATACCATGGCCTTGGTGGGGATATACAGTTAAGAACTTTTTGTTCTGCTTTCTTCCACGATGCTATTGGTATAACATCACTGCATAAATTATATACACGTGATTTAGGAAGTAGCATAAAGCCTTTCTGTTGTAACTCCGCACAATTTTTGATCCTAACTAATTCATAGTCAAGACGCATCTTTTCTTCTTGTCTAGCTGCCATACTACGGCATCTTTTTAAACCTTCACGATCCAAAGGGACCATAAAGTTTATTTGACCTCCCCAATTCTCAGCTATTGTATAACTGGAAGGTTCCATACTACCATTGTCAATATCCCAAGGTTTTGTATGATTCCCCATATAGAATGGGGAGAAAGTCATGGTAGAACCATTACAAGATATGTTTGGTCCATATACTTGACGACTTGGTGCTCCATTATTTTGAAATTGTACCGCCTGGTTGGTCACATTGCCCGTTGCAGCGGCTACTGGGTTTGAAGTGTTATTTGTTTCACCATCTTCAGCTTTTACTGGAGCTATTGAGAGAAGACTGATAAGGATGTAGTAGTAGAAGTAGTGTCGATTTCTCTTTCTATTTCTGTTACTGATAATACCTGACTTGCTGCTCTTGTTGTTACTTCTAGAGTAAAAGGATCTCCAGCTGTATGAACTGTAAAGACTGAATCTGAATCTACAAGTCCTCCAGAGGAAGCTGATGTATGGACGATATTTTCGCCACTCCATTTTTGTAATGCGGACCCATAAGTAGTTGTAGTTATTTCTTCTACAATCTCTTGAGTCGTTGTTGTTGTACTGTTCATCGAACCCTGGGTGAAATTTGGGGTTACTAACTCTGCTCTCGCTACCGTGGGTGATGCCAGTAGGAAGAGTAAAAACCATTTCTTCATTCTTCCTGTTTCTTTGCCATAGGGCAGTTTACTGTACCTTTATCTTTAGAATTACCAGTAGATAAACCAAAAGTCGCTAATGCGCCCGTAAACACACTGGCAACGAACGTGATATCTGAGTTACCAGATTTTTTAACCATTGGTAGTTCTACATAATTTAAAGTAATTATAAATCCAGACCAAACAACTACGCCTAGTCTGACGAATGTTCCGAGGATTTGGATTTGGTGTTCTTGGTCTTCTGCGGCATCTTTGAGTTTACCGATAAGTCCTTTTTTTTCTTCCTGTTTTCCTTCCATTTGTTAACTTTAGCTTGTAGCTGTTTCTGAACTTTCTTTTTAATTGGTTCAAATAAAGATTGAGTAATAGTAGTAGTAGCAACTGCTACCACCGCTGTTGTTACAGCAGTAACCACCACCGCAGTTTCAGGTACTGGCATTTGTATATCCAGTACAGGAATCTTTAAACTAGGCGGTTCAGGCTGTTCAGTTGTTGTCTCAGGCTCTACCTCTTCAGGACGCTCCAGATCGCTCGGAGGTATCACCATAGGCTTATATGATGGTATCCGAGCTGAAGGAGGCTTAAAATCGATTGTAGGTAGGTCTAAAGCTTTAGGTAAGGTAGCTCGAGGTATCTTAAGACCAAGGTTTGCCGACACCTGTTGTTGGAGTCTTCTGTTCGTTAACGCCTTTCTCTACAGCTGCTTCAATTGCAGCTACAGTACCAGCGTTATCTGCATCTAGTTTAGCCTTTACCCAACCTAGTACAGTAGATTCTGTAAGGTCTTTATAAGGTACTAGAGTATCAGGCTTAGGAAGATCTACTTCACCAGTCGCTCTAAATGAATAGTCACCATCTGCACCGTTAACACGATAGATAACTTTATTTACATACCCATCTGCTAGTTCACGCTGAAGGGTGTTGACTTGCCATGTTTTAGTTGCCATTTTAATTTTTTAAATAATAAATTGTGTTTGTAAATTTGGCTACCTTAGCTTGATTCTAAGGCAGCGACTTTTGTTTCTAAGGTTTCTATTTTGGATATTGCTTCTTGTAACGCTGCAGTTAGTAAAGGTACTAATTTAGCTTGATCGACTGTTTGATAAACAGGATTACCATCAGAATCTACTGCATCTTTTGCACCAATCGTTGCTCCAGATGTAGGTGCAGTTTCTTGTACTTCATGAGCAAAGAAACCATCACATATACCTATACTTAAATTATCTTTCCATTTAAACCTTTTAGGTTTTAATGCTTTTACTTTAGTAATACCATCAGTTATTAAGACATCATCTTGCTTCAGTCTGTAGTCAGATGTTCCACCATAAGAAACATTAGATCCGTTAGTTGTAATCGATCCACGGGATGTATAGCTACTACCATCTGCAAATTGTATTTGTGATCTATCACCTGAAGTATGGTTATTCCAGATCATTAATGGGTTATGACCTGCTGCACCTGTAGCTCGGAAACAAGCTGTGTTTCCACCAGAAGTTGCTGTTATAGCACTTTCATTAACTAATTGACTTGTGCTCCCGATTGCCAAACGTCCAGTAAGTTCTCCTCCAGTTGAAGTGGTCTCAAACTTTTTAGAGGTGTCGAAATATAATTCTACGGAGCTATTTGCCTGACAAATAATAGAATTTTCGGTTCCATTTGCCGTCCTTAAAACAACATTAGCGTCATTATTAGGGTTATCGGCAGCTATAACCATATCCCCACCAGTATCATGCTTTATCCACGAATAATCACTACCAGACCAGTCACCGTTTGAATCACCATCAAAATAAATAGCAGCACCGCCAGCATCAACTGAACCTATATGTAAAGCTTTTTCACCAGATCCTTCAATGAAAGCAGAACCACAACGCATGTTGCCACTAATATTGGCACCTGCACTAGTTGTTATAAGCTTCTGAGCACCGTCGCAATAAAGTGTTACGCCTCCGTTTTTCTCACAATGAACGGCATCTTCATATGAACCACTTCCAACACCTACACCCATATTTATATTACCACTCCAAGAGATAAGCCTTGCATACTCATCACCTCCATCTACCATTCTAATACCAGCTTGTTGAGTCGCACTACCATCTCGTACTACTGCTAATTGGTACGAACCGTCATCTCTTACTTTTACACCATCTGCTGTGGTTTCAAACTTCTTACTATTGTTGTAATAGAGTTCTACTTGACCATCTGCTATTCCTCTAAAGTATTTTTCTGCTCCTGAACTTTGTAACAGTAAATCATTACTTCTTATTTCTAATTTTAAAGATGAACTTCTGATATTACAGCCTGTACCATCATGATAGAGTTCTAGATCATCACCAGTACCAAGTCTGATTCTATTATTACCAGTACTTGTGGAATCAGCCATATCTAGATTACCAACAGTACTGATAGTGTCAGTTGTTTCTAGAGTTCCAGTTACTTTGGCTCCACCACTAACTGTCTCAAACTTCTTACTATTATCGTAATAGAGTTCTACGGTTCCATTCTCAACAGCTTTAATATATGTTTCAGTTCCTCCAGCGTTATCTACCCATAAAGTACCACCAGTTCGTAAGTTTAGATTACCAGTATCATTCTTTATGAATCCATTACTTCCATCATGATAGATTTGTAGATCTGAGCTACTACCAAGTTGTAATTTATGACCATCATCCAGATCTATATTATCGTCTACTGCTATACCAGTTGCAGTAGTTCTTAGCTTCGGAGAACCGTCGTAGAAAAGTCTAGTTGTATTATCAGGTTGGCAATTTACACTATTTTCACCTGCCTTTGCTTGTATCGATATTTCACCAGTAGCGTTAGTAATATATGAATTTGATCCATCATGCTTAAGAATAAAATCATTCCCAGTTCCTAATCTAACTTCATCACCGTCATCACCTGCAATACTTCCGAAGAAATTAACTCCTTGATCAAAAGTGGCAAGCTTCGTACTGCCAGCGTATCTAAGTGAAGAAGCTCCACCTGGTACAAACTGAGCCATAGTCTCAGTCCCATCAGCATTTAATATTCCTACTTCTGATGCTTCAATTCTAAGAGTACCTGTACCAGAATCTCTGATGAATGAATGAGATCCTGAATGCCACAGTTTTAGATCATCTGATGCTCCAAGATGAATCGTTTCGCTATCTCCTAAATACAAATTATCACAATTCAATTCTCCAGTAACAACTACTCCACCACTAACTGTCTCAAGCTTTTTACTGTTATTGTGATAGAGTTCTACACCTGCATCTGCAGTAAACTTAGCCATAGCTTCATTTGCCGCATGATTCCAAATTTGAACACTATCTCCTTCTATTTCAAGTACACCAGTGTTGCAATGTAGTTTTGCACCTGTACCACTTGAATAAATTTCAAAATCATCACTAGTTCCGTATACAGCTTTAGCATTATCATGTTGATATAAATTACCGTGAACTTGTACCCCACCAGCTAAAGTGTCAAGCTTCTTACTGTTGTCGTAATAGAGTTCTACACTCCCGTCAGGTTTAAACTTTGCACAACTTTCAGAAGTACCTTTATTGATATGTATTTCGTGACCGCCATGAGATTCAAGGAAATTCCGGTCACTCCCATTATGGTATATCTGGAAATCATCAGTAGCACCAAATATAGCCTTACCGTTATCAGGAAAAGCTGCATTATTAGTTATTGCAATACCAGTATTAGTTGTATTTAACTTTTCAGAACCATTATAGTATAACTGCACTTCTCCAGCAGCTTGAGCAATGATAGCTGTAGTAGAACCACTTCCTACATATAATTCAAATTGAGAGTCTCCAGCAGGGTTATCTGCATGAATAGCAAGATCTCCATCAGTACCGTGTTCTATATAACAATAATCTGCACCAGAGCCATCTCCATTTGAATCTCCATCTAGTACAAGTGTTGCACCACTTGCATCAGTTGATCCAATCTTAAAAACATTTCCTCCTGCAAAAGATGATTTACAGCCCGTGCTCGTTGTCTCAAACTTTTTAACATTATCGTAATAGAGGTCAACTGAACCATTTAACGTACCTACTAAGTAATTCTCTTGTGAGCCACTTCTAAGTACAGTAGTACCTGATTCAAATATTAAACTACCAGTTGAGTTTTGTATAAAAGCATGGCTTCCTGAATGGTAGATTTGTAGATCCGAATCAGTACCAAACTTACCTTTTACACTATCGTTATATATGTTATCTCCAGTAAATGTATTACCAGTAACAACAGCAAAGTTACCTGTAGCTGTTACACCACCTTGCCATGCTGAACCATTATAGACCTTTAACTCATTAGCAGTAGTATTGAAGAATAAGTCTCCTTCATCTAAACTTGATGTTGGGTTATTAGCTCCTGTTCTGTATCTAGCAGCAAAGTCATTAACAGTACCCATATTAGAGGCTACTGTATTCACATTAGCTATAGAACCAGCTGTAGTATTAACATTTGATATTGCCCCAGCTGTTGTATTAATATTACTTATATTTGTAGCACAGGTATCCATGTCAGATAAGACCCCTGATACTGCAAGAGCGTTCATATCACTAACAATATCTGATGTTGCTAATGTATTTAGATCAGATACAACATCAGCTGTACCTAATAAAGCAAGATCTGCTACAGCATCAGCCGTACCTAGTCTTCCTATCTCTGTTGCTTTCCCAGCTACTACTCCAATATCTGAAGCATCTGCAGCTACAGCATTTATATTAGTCGCATTACCTGCTACAGCATTAACATTACTAATAGCTCCAGCTACGGTATTAACGTTAGAAATACTTCCAGCTACTGTTGTAACTTCGGTTGCTTTTGGTACTTGTCTATGGAATGAATAAGTATTTAGTGTAGATGTTGTCTCTACAATCATTCCAAAGGTAGCAGCATATGTTGTGCTATTTGCTAAACCAGTAATGGTGACTGTTGAGTTACCGACAGTACCGTTAGTAATTGTTGCCACTCCAGATCCATTGGAGGTAAGGTTGCTGCCGAGAGCTTTAATAGATACAAGAGTTCCAGCCCCGTTATTAACGTCAGGGTTAGCGTTAGGAAAAGATGTTTCATTTGCTATAGGTACGAATCCACCAACGTCATCAACTAAGTCAATTATACGTGCATCAATTGCAGCAGTAGTTGCTATTTTATTATCAGCAGCTGCCCAAGTTTCACCTGATTGTATTTCTTCTCCACTAGCTAAGTTATAATATAGCTCATCAGAACGTTTAGCTGAATATACTTTGGTATCACTTGTTGATGTACCAGAAGTGACTACAGCAGTACCTTCTATATTATCTGTATCTATAGTACCATTAACTCTTACATTATCATTAATAGTTACAGTACCAGTAGCTGAGTCTAGTATTAAATTACCTTCGGTAGTATCAATTTCATTACCATCCAGTCTGACATTATCAACAGTTGCAAGACCGTTAACATCTAAAGTACTATTAACTGTAGTAGTTGAGCTAGCAGTTAGCGATGTAAATGCACCTGAGCTTGCTGAACTAGATCCAATAGTGGTTCCATCAATAGCACCTCCGTTAATATCAACTGTTGCTTGGGTTGAGGTACCTGATACTACTAAAGTATCTGTATCTACAGTACCGTTAATTGTTAAATTATCATCAACAGTAACTGTACCAGTAGCTGAATCAATTGTTAAACCACCTTCGGTAGTATCAATCTCATTACCATTTAGTCTAACATTATCAATAATTGCTTGACCGTTAACATCTAAAAGATTATTAACTGTAGTAACACCAGTAATTGTAGTAGTAGCACCAACAGTTAAAGAACCATCTACAGTTGTATTACCATTAGATGCTTGGACAAAAAACTTAGTAGCTCCTCCAGTACCGTTTTTAATATTTAAATTATTACTACCAGTAATAGCTCCAGTAACAACATGCTCTGAATTAACTGTACCACCAACTGTTAATGTACCATCTATATCTGTATTTCCAGAAGCTGCAGTAACGAAAAACGTAGTAGCTCCTCCAGCACCATTTTTAACACCGAAGTTATTTTGACCAGTAATAGGTCCAGTGACAATCGCTGCTGAATTAACTGTACCTCCTACAGTTGTAGTACCAGTTATATCAACATTACCATCAAACTGAGCATTACTTGTTACATCTAATGTACCAGGAAGATCAACATTACTTGTCCATTCTACATCAGTTCCATTAGATGCTGTTTGTAAAACTTGTCTAGCAGTTCCATCTTTTAATTTACTAACTTGAATCTCTGCTGAAGCGTTGATGTCAGCATCAGTTATATTTTCAGGTTGGTTTTGTTCTTCTTGTAATGCATATAAAACTTGATCTTGGTTATCATTTAAGTTTTGAGCACGTATAGAAGAACCAGCTGCATAGACAGCTTTAGCTGAATCTACATCTGTATCTCTATAGACACGTACAGTTACACCAGTCTTAGGAGCTCCAGAAGACTCTTGTACAGTACTGTCTACACTATTATTATTAAATTCAATTCGGGTGGGGTTTACGCCTACATTGACGGTGTATTTAGTTGTTGCTTGGGTTAATCCGTTTAAAGAAACCTTTACATCTTGAGTTTTTAAATAGGGGAAAGTAAACGTAAAGTTCTTATTAGAACCATTTACACTTCCCCCATTATCGTTATAAGTTGTTGCCATTGTTTAGTATTTAATGCAGGCTAAAAGAGCTCTGCCACCTTTGTTTTAAATCATTTAGCTATGTCAAGTGTTTCTGCAAGACCAGCGTCTTCATATAGCTGGTCTAGGTTTCCTGCTTTTTGGTTATGATCAGCATTGATTTTCTCATATTCACGTTCTCTAATACCAGCTCTCATCTCAGCAGGTAAGTTATCCTCTGCTAAACGTTTAGTTTGAGCATAAGCTTGTTGTAACCTAGAATAAATATTAGCATACTTTGCAGTATCTAATACTTCTGATGAAACTAAACCTTGTCTTTGAGCACGTATAATATTAGTAAAACCTTTATGTGTCACACCATCAGGACCAGTATAAGTTAATCTATTAGCGTCTTTCATTATTTCACGGATCTTCTCTTGATAAATACCCATCTCACCTATCTTACTATTTATAGCTGCTATTTCATGGTTTTGTAAGACAACACCTCTTTGACTCATATTTATAGTAGGTGAATGGTTAAATTCAATATCAATAAGGAACTGACGTTCTTTAGAAGGTCTATCATGGACCTTGATTGGACCCATATTAAATAAACGTATAAAGAAGTTTTCTTGATAACCTACAGGTTTACCATCAATAGGATCTACTACAGGAGGTAAAGCACGTTCAGGATCAAAAGCATCTAACCAAGCATTTCTATTACGTAAGTTATTTTCAAACTCACTACGTAATTGTCTTAGTTGAGGATACATCAGTTTACCTAGTTCATTTCTTAAACTACCCATAGGAACAAAATTATTCAACATACTAGATGACCATCTAGAAGCTGCTGAACCATTACCTTGTAATACATCAAACATAGGCTCTAATTGAGCTAATGTAGATCTATTAGTAAGAGCACCACCAAGAATAGCAGTTAACTTAGTACCCATATCTTCTATCATACTAGAAGTTAAAGTATCTGTGTTATCTACAACATCAACTGCTAAAGCTATCCAGTCTCCTATTGGACCCATCCACTCGTAACTAACTACTTTGTCAGTACCAGGGACTTTACAAGTCTTAGCCTTCCATCCACTCTTGATTCTTTGTCTTTGTCTAGCTTTATCGTAATGACCAGTACCTGTGCATCTACCATCTATCGCAGCAAAGTAAGCTGCAGTAGTCATTAAACTACCTATACCTGCTTTACCTTTAATTTCATAACGAAGCATCTGGAATGTTTCATTAGCAAATTCATCAACAGGTTTACCTTTACTTTGTAAGATCTCAGCAATTTCATCCATAGAGAAATCACTCATCTTCTTACGTCCTAATGGACCCCACATTTTGTGATAGTCTGTAGAGAATATACCGCCAGGACTCCATTTACCAAAGGTATCAATAACGTTTGCAGTAGTTCTAGGGAACCAAATAAAGGATCTAGCTGCAGGGAATCGTTTAATAAACCAATTGAATCCATCAACAACAGGTGAATCAGCGTTAAGTGCTATTTCACTAGTTGCCATATCAACAGCTTCATTACTAATCATTCCATTAGCATCATGCCATTTGTTATAGATTTCTTCAGTAGTTTTTCTCATACTGGTTTCAGTTATCTCATCACCAGACTGAGCTAATCTATTAAATGCTAAATATTTAGCTTCTGTATTAGCAATTACTGACTTAGTAAATCCGTCTAATGCTGTCATGGAGTTACCTCCAAATCTAAGAACAGGATCTGTTGATATTGCATCTAAGTCTTCAAAGATGTTAAGAAGCATTTTAGCGCCATCTTCACCTTCTGCACTAGAAGCATCAGCAAAAGCTGTTAATGCATCTAAACCTTTTTCAGTTTTAACTGCAATATCACTACGCATAACATAGCTTACATCTTTAGGATTAGTCGAAGCTTTCCTAAATACAAGCCTCATATGACTGAATGCTTGTTGTAAAGTATTGTCTAATGCAAAGTGAGCAACCATAGCTTTCCTAGCGTTCGCTAGATCACCTTGTGCAACGGCTCCAAACACGGTTGCACTACCTTTACCTAGTAAACCAGTCAAGTTACCAGCAGCAGCTCTCATAGGCGTTCCTAGAGCTGATAGAGCAGAGTTAAATAAATTACTCCACATTGCTTTATTGATAATTGAAGGTACTTCAGGGTTAAGGTCAACAACTGCTTTCTTAAATACTCCTAAATTCTCACCAGCCCATCGATGTAATTTAAACAAAGAGTCTACATCACCATCAGTAAACTCATTAGCGAGTAATAAAGGTTTAAGAAATTCAGGGTTTTCTCTTGCTACAGTCTTTAAAGTTTCAGTCCATTCTTTAGCTTGTGGTATAAGTTCAGTTAATCTACTGTTTGTATTAGCTAATATAGTATCAGCAGCTGCATTGATGACTTCTTTATCACCAGTTTCAACAGCTGACTTCCATGCGTTCATATGAGACATCATAGAATTAGCTTCAAAGTTAGCTAAACCTTTCTCTACCATTAGTACTTCTAATCTATCAGCCATTAAGTCGATAGTTCTATTTATAGAAGCACCTTCTTCCATTAGTCTAGCACCTTCAGACATG
>VTLG01014337.1_pt1 | contig 11025 bp, 5 predicted proteins | sample 4694571 | NCBI WGS metagenome assembly VTLG01 (sample SAMN12604809, study PRJNA352737) | marine metagenome | biome: ENVO:00000447; feature: ENVO:00000209|ENVO:00000569|ENVO:01000036; material: ENVO:00002151; isolation source: viral sequences binned using virsorter ... | reverse complement strand
GATGGTATATTACCTGATGTAAAGACTACATTACCACCACCTGTAGTAGTGTAGCTAGTAATGTTGTAGTGTGTACTTGTTGTTTTGAGTACGCCATCTACACGAACTTTGACATCAGATTCTTGATATGAAGGAAAGGTAAACTGTTTAGAAGCTTGCCCATCCCCAGTGTATTCTACGAATGTTGTTGCCATTTATTTGTATATGTTGAGGATGTTACGAGTCTCTTGTTTCTTGTCTAGTTTCCTGACTCTTTTCAATCTTAGCTCTTCCATAAGTTGTTGAGCTTCTGGGTTGTCTCTCATCTGTGCCCAAGCTTTTTTACGAGCTCTATCAAATAATCGACCTATCATTATATTATGGTAGTAATCTCTTGCATCATACTGATCTCGTAAACCAGCTTTAATGTCAGCGTACATTTTTTCCATGGATGCTATAATCTTTGGATCAGCAGCTAGCTTGTCTAGCTCACGCTCTAGATTCTGCAAACCAATAAAACGTTGAAACTCAGATCTAACTCTAGGAGCATCTGTTAAGTTGGTACTATCAGGTGCATAGTATGTAGACATACGTAAATCGTAGCCACTGTCAAATAGAAAGTTTCTACCGGGGCTTTGATCTAAGTTAAGACTAATAGGACTCACAGCATTGTATGCTCTAGTTAAGAAGTCCCAATCTTTTAGAGGTTTACCGTTAAGCATATCATACTTTATAGGTAGCTGCTCTACACCGGGTACTTGTTCTGTCATTAAGTTACGGTTACGGATTGACTGGTCAATACCAGAACCAATTTCACGCATGTAAGGTGTAAATAATTTACCTAGCTCATTACGTAAACCAGCAAGAGGTACAATATTATTACCTAGTCCAGCTACAATTCTATCAAACTGACCGGGGCGACCCGCAAATAAGTCAACAAATGACTGTATACCAGCAAGATAAGACTTACTTGTTATAGCCTGTGCTACAACCAAAGAAATCTTTTGTAGTTCTGATTCTGTCCACTCTTCACCCATAAGCTCACTTGCATCACCTACGTCAGCGATTGTAGACATGATAAGGTTGAATGGTTCAAAGTTATCATAACCGACACGTACAGCACCTAGCTTGATTGTCCTTGGTTCCCATTTACCGTCTATCCACATCTGTCTCTTTGATCTGTCAAGAGGGCCATTGCCATTTAGATCACCACGCATCCATGCCTGTGTAGCCATAAATACTACAGCAGAGCCTATCGCCAATCGGCCTGTTTGCAAAGCCTTAGCGTTAGCTAACTCGGTAGCATTTGTAATACCATACTTTGCTAACATATCTAAGTTAGCATCTGTAGCTAGTGCTATTTCGTTAAACTCTTTAACTAAAAAGTTAAAACCGGGTGTATACTTACCTGTTAGTGCAAGGCCGTTGACACCAGTTCTAGCAAACAAAAAGAAAGGTTTGGCTAGAGGTGTAGATGTAAATACATCGTTTAGACCTTTTGCAAATCCTGTAAGCTCTTGTGTAAGTGTAACTTCTTTACGTGCAAATGCAGTAGCTTCGTCTGTTATACTACCATCAGCATTAAACACCTGTGCATAAAAGTCATCTTCGTATGCCTTCATTAACTTCTTGTTAATCTTAGGTGTCTGTATGCCGTTGCCTTGTAGTTCCAAAACTCTACGCATAGCTTTCTCACGCATCTTTGCACGACCAAGTATGTATGCAAATGCGTCGTCAGTCGCTGCCATAATCTTTGTAGAGTATGTCAGGAAGTTAGAGTCATTCATCTTACGTGCCATGTTAGCAATACGAAATGCAGCTGTATCACCAGCTGTAGCTCTACCACTATCTTCTGCCCATCTACGTATAAGTTCCCAGTTCTGATCGCCACGACTAAACTCAGAGAATCTAGTCTTGATTGTAGCTAGATCTCCTTTCCAGTAAGCATTTAGTTTAGTCCTAAATAATGTAAAGGATTCTGGTATAGCTTCTACCATGCCGTTGATAGCTGATAGACTAGCTCGTAGTGTAGATGCGTCACCATCAAATGGGTAACGTATAGCAGCACCTAGAGCTGTAGATAACGGTCTTAAGAATGTAGCCGCAGATGTACCCATAATAGCTCTCACAGGGGTCTTAGGCCCACTTAGGACACTATTGGTCATAACACCTTCGAGCTCTCTTATAAGGGCTCCTGTACGGTCAATATCGTTAGCGTTAAGTTTACCACCTTTAATAACAGTTCTAGCCCAGTTGTCAAAGTCTTCGAGTGTATTTACATCATCCATAATTGAGAACGCTTCTATCATGGCGTTCATCAAGTCTTCATCTTGATTATCTTTTGTAATCTTAAGTATTGACATGATAGACTCTTTAGAATCTGCTACTGATTTTTTAACAGCATCATCTATAGCTACCTTTCTTTGCCTACCAGCTGCTAAGTTTCTAAAAGAGTCAGACTTTACAAATCTAGCTTTTTTAGTTTCGTATAGAGCTGTTAGCATTGTGTCAACTATCTGTTTAGCTGGCCCATCTATGTCGTTTATATCTACTAAGTCAGATATTTCACGAGCAGCAATACCTGTATCTCGTAATTGCTTCATTAATGAACCTAGAACAAGATCAGCTACGACTACATTCTTAGATGTCCAGATAGCCTCACCATCAACTATATCAGGTCGTGCTTCAAGTAAGTCTTTTAGATACTCACTAGCTGACATATCAGCAGCATTTCTACCCTGTGTAATTCGTTGATGTGCTTCGATAGACTCTCTGTATGTATTTACTAAAGTCTGTCTGTTGCCTTTTGCAGCTTCTAACTCTTTAGCAAACTTATCATTACTCATCAGTCCACGCATAATACGTTCGACTGTAGCATCATCTGTCGCTCCTTCTTGTGCTATACGCTCACGCTCAAGTGGTCTGGTTACGGAACCTGTTGCCCCTTCTTCCTGACCCCACTCCTTACGAGTCCTTGATAACTGTTCACGAGCTACCTGTGGCTCTACCTCTGATGGGTGTGCCCCTTGGTGTGCGTCAGATATAGGTGCGTTTTTGTCAGCTCTAAACTCAGCTTCTCCTTTACGCAACTGTGCTATACCAGCTTCTACAGTCTGGTCTTTTATACTTTTGTTACGTTTAGCAATCTGTTCGATTACAGGTTGACTACCCTTCTTAAGTGTATAAGCTAATCCATCAAAGAATAGACCAAAGCCCATACCTTCTACAATGTTTTTGACCTTCATCATAACAGGAGAGTCAGTATCTTTTGTAGATATAGGCGTATCAGCCCAGCCATATCTATCACGTAGTGCACCTAATGCGTTTTGCTCGTCTGACTCTTTAGATACAAGGTCAGACACAGCACCAATAGCTGCACCTCTAGCTAGTGTATTAGTTGTAATAGCAGTCAAACCAGCTGGTATAGATATTATACCTGTGGCTGCTGCACCTTTAGCTGCTAGTACTGTACCAGCTGCCAGAGATCCAAAGTGTACTAGACCTCGTAGCTGTTTACCCCACCATGTTTTTGTTTCGATAGGGTTATCGTATGCGTCAAAGGGTGTCCAGTCTGGTTTGTACGTACCAGTCTCTTCCCTCTGTCTTTGCATTTCTCCTGATAGTGCATCTGCTGTACGCTCAGGAAAGGTGGCAATAGAGGATGCAGTATCTTGTAAACCACCGGATAGGATGGACTGACCCTCTTTTATAAAAGCTTTAGCTCCCCATGTTTCCGAGTTTCTGGGATCTTCTTGTTGAGCTAATGCCTGTTCTTCGCCTGCTGTAACTTCTTCTTGAGCTGCTTTTCGTGAAGCATCTCTTTCTTCTATTTCTTTTAAATAGTCTTGTACACGTTCAGCGGCTAAATCAATGTTTTCATCACTTAATCCGTAGGAATCGGTCATCTGCCTCTTAGTTCTCGTTTACTTAATTTTTCTCTTCTTAATTTTTCTGCTGCTCTTTCGTCTTTCTTCTTCTGTCTCTGTGCTGCTATCTGTTTCTGGAACTTCTCTAAGTCACTAAGAATTAGTTGAGCAACCTCTGCTTCTAAGGTTTGGAATTGAGCAAAGTAATTTTCACTTAAGTTAGGAAATATTTGCTTAATAACATTTAACTCTTCAGATGAAAAATTAGTTAGCTTTCTAAAGTTTTTAGTTTCTTCAGTTACAGCTCCACTAATAGAATTTGTACGATTAGAATTTAGAGCCATAAGATTAATAACAGCCAAACTTTGTTGATCTTCTGTAAACTCTTTGTTTAAGTCTATCATACCGTTTCTATGTAACTCTAATATATTTTCACTAGAAAGAAGGTAGCGGCCAAAGCCAGTAGATCCGTCTTCAGCAAGTGCAACAATACGAGCACCATTCATTCTAGTAACACCATCTCGCTGGCTGGTAGAACCACTACGACCCTTATAGGTATAAGCATTATCTTCTACCATACTTGTACCACCGCTTCTATTGATAGCATGTTGAGTAAGAAACTCTGTCATTTTCTCGCCCTTACCACCAGAAAACGCATTGGTAACTTTTTGTGCAGTAGTCTTGTTTTCTACATTGTTGACTGCCTTAGCATCTTGTAGAATTTTAGCATTAAAGTTCATCAACTTTTTACCTTTCTGGTCATAAATACCAAGCTCTTTACCTCTAACTTCAGCAGCTTCATAACCACTTAGTACTCTAACCTTACCATCTTCTATAACTCTAAATCTTGCGTTCTTATAAAACTGTTGTAGTTCTGGATTTCTTACACCACCAGTATTGAGAAAGTCAAATAGACTATTTACATCTTCTCCTTTGAGAGCTGTCTTACTAAATATTAAGTCTGGATTCTCTCTAACCTGAGCTCTAAGTTCTAGTAAGTCACCGACAGCTTCACTCAATGGTACTACAGCTGGTGCTTTGATGATTGACTCAAGACGGCCTTCCATGTTCTTAAGTATCTCATCAACTCGTTGTTGGAACGTATATTGACCAGATCCTATAGCAAACTTTAAAGCTTCAAGATCTTTACCATTTTCACCATACAACTGTCTTTTAAATTCAGCCTGTAGTCTTCTAACAGAATTAGTATCAGTAAGACCTAGATCTTCTTTAGCGTCTAGAGTCTTCTGCTCTCTATAAAACAAATCGACATCTTCCAAGGCTTGGTTAATCTCACTAGAAAATTCTTGAGCAATTACAACTTGCTTATCTCTAGAACCACCTGTATGTGTCTTATTGTGGAAAGCTTCTAACTTTGCAGGGATCTTAGTATGACCTTCGATGTACCACGGAGCTTCTACAAACTCTTCGTACAGACTTCGTATCTGTGACATTTGTAGTGTGCCATCCGCACTAGCTGCTACTAAAGGATCTATTTCTTCTCTTTCAAATGCCTTAGCTTGTATATCACTTGTATCTAGTTCTATCTGATCTCGTTCTTTCTTTTTATCGTTTATTATCTTTCTTAATGTCTCTACTCTAGCACTAGCTTTTGCATAGAATACACTATCTTTATTTTTTATTTTATCTAAGTATTCATCAACACTCTTATATGTGGTTTCTGGCTCATTGGTAGGTGTAAAAGGTAACTCATCAACTATTCTTAGACCTTCTTCTGGTGTAAGCACGTTTTTCTGAACTAAAACTCCTACACGTTCGTAAGTATAATTTAGTGCTTGAGGACTATCAAAGTTTTTTTCTGCTTTAATTTGATCGACCATGCCTTCTACAGCATAAAAATTAGTCTTAGACGTTTTAATAGCCTTAGTAAGTCTGTCATCTATAACTCTTGTTCTTTCATCTTTTTGAGTTTTTTCTAGATCATAAACAAACTTTCTTTGTGCTGTGTCTAGCTCTTTATTATATACTGGTAAAACTTTTTCAAATAGTCTGCGTTCTAATCGAGGATCACTAGGATCACCACCTGACGCTAACCAGTTATATATTACGGTTCGATAAACACCATTTAAACTTCTCTGTCTGAAAGTTGAAAACTCCCCCTGTGATGTAGCACTACTTGCATTATACTTATTTAAAACATCATTTATAACTAAAGGTCTACCTTGAGAAACATAGTAAGACATGTGCTCACTTAGCTTACCCTCCAGAGTTTCATTAGGTATGATACCTAGTTGTAAGTCAAGTTTTTCTGCAAGTGATAAAGTAGTATCACGATTTATCTCACCTAAAGCTAACCCTTCTTGAAAAGCGTTATCATCTTCTGTGCCATCAATAACCTTAGTAATCTGTTCTTGAAACTTTAGTCTTTGATCTTTAAGAAACTCTTTACTTAATCCATCAGCTTCTTTTGCTAATCGCTTTTTTCTGATAGTACCTATACTGCCTGCAAGACTTGAGATAGCATCTAGCCTCTTGTCAAACTTACTAGCTGCTAGTTCTTCTAGTTCTATAAGTTGATTAAAAAACTGTTTGGTATCTTTTATTCTTTCGTTGCTATCTTCGTTGACAGCCTCAGTCATATCTGCGGATGTCTTCAAGTAATTAGTATTACTTATGTCAGGAACTGCATCACGTGGAGTACCTACGACGTTCTGAAATGATGATGCCATAATTAATTAGTAAACCCACCGTATATACTTGCAGCAGTACTTGCGAGTTGCAAGAATCCTGTAAAGTAATCTGTTGGAGGTAGCATAACTGGAGCACCAAATGCTGGAGGAACACCTAGTTTCTCTCTGGCTGCGGCATTAGCAGCTTGGAACTTACGTCTTGCACCTTCTTGAGCGTATGCCATGTTTCGACCGAACATGTTACGTGTTACTCCTTCAATCTCTGCCTGACTTCTGAGTAAAGTTTGGCGTTGTTTCTTGCCAAATTTTTTACTTCTACCACCCTCGTCAATTCTTTTCTTACCAAAGTAATTTGCAACGAGTTGTTGATTTCTTAAACGACCCTTACCTTGAGTATAAATAGCTCTTACGTAAGCGTCACTGAGGTCACGACTGTACCCCAATACATTTCTATTTTGAGCTCTTGCTAAACTTGTTTCTTTGTTGAAGAATTGTAGTTTCTTCTGAGCAAAGTTAGCATGCTTTTCTCTGTTTCTTTGTCTGGCTGCTCTTCTAGCACCAGCATTAGCATCTACGCACACGGCAAAATTCTATAAATGTTACATTGTTTGGCCCATGTTTTAACTTACGTAAAAACTTAAAGCCGAGAAACTTTAGCAGTTTTAAATGTGCTTCGTTTCGACTGTCAACTATATTCCAAAGCAAAGGCTCCTCTCGGCTATCGACATACCGTTTTGCCTGTCTTGCGAATAAAGTCGGTTGTTCATGGATTACATTGGTGCAGAGCATCCATATATCGCCTTTCTTACCTACGCCTGCCATACCAGCAGCCTTGCCGCTAGGCGACGTAAAATAGACTGTAGCGGGATCTGTGGACATGGCTGCTAGATACGTTAGTGGATCTAGTCCATGCCCCTCTGAGATCTCTCTGAAGTCCTCTGAGCGTAAATTAGAGGCCACTTCTAGAGCAGCCTTCAAGGTTATAGGGTGAATGTATTTACTTTTCAAAGGTTTCATATATAGGCTCTAATTTTTCTATTGTGTCTGCCATCCAAGGTTCCCATGGCATTTGCTTCATGCCCCTTTGGACATATCTTTCATACCATCTGTTGGTTTTCATTCTCCAATAGAAGTATCTGAGTTCTTTTTCTGTGAGTTGTACGTTATACACGGCGATAATATTTGGGTGAATAGTCTCCTTCCCAAGACATTGATCTCAATGTAGCTGGGGCAGGGTGTGAAGATTTGAGTGTTATCTCAACGTTTGTGTTTTTCTCGTAGACTGGGACAGTCTGTATAAACTCTTCGAGATATGGTGCATCAGATGCGTCGTACTCGTCGAGCTCTGTTGATTCGTAGATTTCTGTGTAATCATTTTTACCAACTCGTTCAAGTGTTGTTTCGTATAGACCTATCTTACCAAAGTGAAACTTGACTCTATGTAAAACTAAAGATGAGTTTACGTCTGCTGTAGATCGTGTACCTTCTATCTTAGATGCGTAGAGTGTTGGTAGCTTAACTTCGTATGGATAGATATAGCCTATTGTAAGTGTAGCACCAGACCAGTTACCGGGTAAAGTAAAACTTGTACCTGATACTGTAGCCTTGGCGTATCGACCAACCCGAGAAGAGTTGGTGTTTGTGTCAATCACAACTAGATCATGGTTAGGTGTGGTAACTGTATTCAACCAGCTGACACCAGTAAAGGTAGTCAGATTCGTAGTTGAGTTAAAGTTGCCGCCGCTAACAGTAGTATGATTATCCACATGTAATAAGAAGTCGACATTATCTTGTACTATGCTAGGGTCTGTTTCAGTTTGCACTAGCTTGATACTTTGTAGATAATAGTCACTATCTAGAAAGAAGTACTCATCATTAACAATAAAGTGATACGTCAATGGATTGTTGAGCTTCCATCTGAACCAAGCAGCTTGTGCTCTCTTGTCTGCGGTTTGGAAATACTTATAACCAAATACCACATCTGTTCCTGTTTTACCTATCAACACAATAGAGTTTTCTCTAGAGTTAGTGATTAGGTCTATGTTCTTAGGTAGTAAGGTAGGAACAACTTTACTTACCTCGATTATGTTAGGTTCTCCTTCTCGTGCTGAGTTAGCCATCTCATTGAATCTACTAAACTTACCAGAGTTATCTATATAAGCTACTGTAGTTCCTAGAGATATAGGAGGCATCTTTTCATTATAATTAAACGTAGCTATACTTCTCAGTTTAGCTGTGTCAGGGTTAAATACTGTATCATCTGATGCCAGTAAGAACTGTTGGTTTGTACTAAAAACAAGTAAACCAGCGTTGATTTCTATACCATCAAACAGGTCAGATGGAAACATTGACGCAGCTGATATGTCTACAGGGTCAGCAACTGAAACTGTCAGAGCTGTTTCAATAAAGAAGTTAGGAGTTCCTAACGTACCCGGTCGTGATGTTATCACATTCTCGCCTGCTAAAAATGCTAGCCTATTACGAAAGAACAGCACCTTGTTGATACGTTTACCTACAAATGATGGCATCGGATTTGTAAATTCATCACCGACATCCCTTTCACCATAGGTAAACTGTTTGACAGTAAATGTAGTTGTAGCTGTACGTTGTATAACCAACGGCATGTTAGTCAGGGTTGTAGTAATACCCGGCTTTGCACACTCAGTCCAAGAACCGTTACCATCATTACCATTCTGACCTTCAAACTTTAGATAGTAGTCATCTTCTTCTGATCTCAAAGCGTTAGACACCTTGACGATGTAGCCATTTTTACATTGGTTAGGTAGGTTCTGTACATCATTGACAGAGCTTTGCATAACTCTCATCAAATCATTCTCAACTACATTAACAGTAAAAGCATTATTACTAAATATGTATATACCTGTACCTATAACTTTACAACTAATACCTGATATAGCGTTGATTTCCGATCGTAGTCCGCCAAGAATTGTATCTGCTGTAACTGCTGTCTGTGCATCAAACGGTGTAGGCTCTGGTCTGATAAGGCCATCATCTTGGCTACTGACTGTTGCATTGACCTGAGTTGTTTCAATCTCTTCAACACGTATAGTATATGTAGCATCATTACCACCAGATGCTCCGCCTTTTGCAGAGTCTAGAGTTACTGTTACAGTATCACCAACTTGCCAGCCTTCACCACCATGTAATAATACTACTTCACGTTGATAACTACATCTGTAGTTTGAACCCTCTGGGCCATCATTCTCAGCGTTGTTCTGATAGTTAGGACTTACACCTTGTTGACCTAAAATGTTAAGTCTAAATATTAAGTTTTTCTTTGATCCTGAGTCAACACTAAATACTTGTGTACCGATTCCGGGACAGTCTCCTGTACCATCAGACTCGTCAAGTGTGTCAGCCGATATTTTAATACGGGTAGCACGACTGAGGTTTGTAACAGCAGCTGTACTAAATATATCAAGTCCATATTGTCTTCCGTTTTCTGTTCGTAATAATTCTAACATCGCAAAGTGCGGGTCAGGTGTCGCTGTTGATGAGCCTGTCTGACCAATTAAAGTATTAGAATTAGTAGAGTCCCTACTTGACACAAATGTAGTATCATTGATAGTGAGGAACTGTAAGTTTTCTGGTTCACTGGTTGCTAGGTAATTTTGTATAGCTGTCTGTCCACCTGTGCCGTAGGCTGTGGTCATTTGTTGCCCATCACTGCAACGCCATACTCGCACCTGACCATCAGCAGCTACCTGTCCTATATAAGATCCCTCGCTTTCGTCACGAAAGTAATGAAACCAAGACCCACCACTTTGTACATTGGTGAGTGCGTCAGTTCCGATCCTTCTTGCACCCGGTCTTTTGAATAAACCATCAGTTACATCTGGTACAGCGTTTACTATATCCGTGACTTGGCCGGGAAACTTAAGGTTATCAGGCTGTTGTGATATACCTAGTGAGAACTGAGGAATAGTTTGTGTTACGCTTGCCATTATCGTCTAAGGTTTCTCCAAGGTTGGTAAGTTTGATATGCAGTGCCTTCTGGGAAGCCCATCATGCTGAAGTCTCCTTGGTTGCACTCGTATTCTTGTAGAGCTGCTCGAGCTAGACCGGCCTGATTTGTCAGTAGTCTAACCAGTTGTGGGTTAGCAACAAGCTGAGTAGCTGCTGCTGCCATAGCTCTGTATGTAATAAATCGTCTAAAGATAATAGGTAGATCTTCAAACGCATATAGTCTGACAACATCTAGATCTATGTCACCATCAAACTCATCTGTATGATCTATCTTGTCATACAAAAATCCATTACGACGTACAAGGTCATGGTGTCTACGAGCTTGATTGTCATGTAAGTCCATAGAAAGTATATCATTACCTATTGCAATCTTCTTATTTGCATCAGGTGTAAATTTTACATGATATTCTGTGTTGAAATGCCACCCCTCTGCCTGCGTGTCTACGTTGGCATCACGGAGTAGATTGAATATAAGTGATACTTCTGGGTTGTCAAAGTTAAGTGTTGTCTGTGGTGATTGTCCGATAGCTCCCAGTATAGAG
>VTLG01005002.1_pt1 | contig 11025 bp, 16 predicted proteins | sample 4694571 | NCBI WGS metagenome assembly VTLG01 (sample SAMN12604809, study PRJNA352737) | marine metagenome | biome: ENVO:00000447; feature: ENVO:00000209|ENVO:00000569|ENVO:01000036; material: ENVO:00002151; isolation source: viral sequences binned using virsorter ... | reverse complement strand
GTCAATTCTATTCATGGCATTGTGTCATCCCTTGATAATAGAGTTAAAACCATGAATCACGACATGATAAGAATAGATGCAACTATGTGTGTTGTATTAGGCATACGACCTGATTTAAACAGAATAGCAAGAGCCGACGGTAAAGAAGACGCTAGAAGAGATTAATGGATATTGCCCAGGCTATATCAGAATATGGGTTCCCTATAGTAGCTACGGTAGGCCTTCTTTATATGATTTACTTTATTTGGGGCTTTATTACTAACAATATTAAAAAAAAATTATCTGAAGCTTCTGTAACGCTTATAGCTTTAATTGACAGAATTAGGGTTTTAGATAATGATATTATAAGATTGCAACAAAAATTAGATACGGTTATTGAACTAAGAGATAACCAGGAGAAAGAAAATGCCGAAGAAAGTTTTAAGCAAAAAGGATAGAGAAAACAAAGATTTTTTAATTAAAATAATTATTGTTATAGGGTTAATATTAGTAGCAGGAGTTATAAGTGTAAATGTTCAAGGAGATCAAATAACCCACAAGTTTAAATCGCCATCATTTAACGGTATTAATACTTCTAGTCATTATCTTACGATTGAAAACCAGGAATTTAACAGACGACAAACAATTAAAGATGAACTTAAAGCTGCTATAGAAGAAGCTGAAAGAGACAAAGAGAACTCTACAGTACAAAGATTTATTCGTAACTTTGAGTCAAGAGTCTACGCTGAATTATCAAGACAACTTATAGCTAACTTATTTGGAGAAACTCCACAAGATAGCGGAACTATAACCTTAGAAGGTAATACGATAGAATATAGTTCAGATGGAACTTATTTAACCCTGAAGATAACCGAGGCGGACGGAACAATCACTCATATTACGATCCCTATTGGTAGCTTCACCTTTTAAATCTTATGAAACATGAACAACTATGTATATTAGTAGCGGTAGCTTTACTCTCTAGTTGTTCTATCTTTGACCAGTTTGAAGATACTTATGAACAAAGATTTAAAGCAAATGATGTAGTTAAAATAGAAGATTTACATTCAAAAGAATTAGCAAATGCTATACCGCCAGAAATACAACCTATAGTTGCTGTTTACCCATCTGCATTTACCGATCAAACAGGGCAAAGAAAAAGTAATAGTGAGTTTGCTTTATTTTCTACTGCGGTAACGCAAGCCCCTCATACTTTATTAATTAGAGCTTTAAAACATGCAAGTAACGGTAATTTTTTTAGAGTAGTTGAAAGAGTTGGTTTAGACAACCTTACAAAAGAACGCCAACTTATTAGATCAGCTAGAGAATTGTTTGCAAAAGAAGGTGATGATAAAAATGTGCCGCCTTTGTTATTTGCAGGCGTCTTGCTAGAAGGCGCAGTTATAAGCTATGATAGTAACTTGACCACTGGTGGTATTGGTGCTAGGTATCTAGGAGTAGGAACCAGTATTCAGTACCGAGAAGATAACATTACAGTAAGTTTAAGAATGGTATCTGTTGCAACTGGCGAAATACTTATAGAAGTATTAAGCCAAAAAACCATATTTAGTTATGGTAAATCAGAAGACGTTTTTAGATTTATTGAAATGGGAACCGAGTTAGTAGAGGTGGAACTAGGTAACTCGCGAAATGAATCAACAACTATTGCACTTATGAAAGCAATAGAAGGAGCGGTATTAGAACTTATTACTATCGGTTACGATAGGGGATTTTGGAAACATGCAAAAATTAAAATTAATGAGCCTGATTGTGATGCTGAGTGCATTGCCAGCATTCGCGGCTGACAACGAAATATATTTAGATCAAAGCGGTACTACACTTAATTTAGATATAGAACAACTAGGTATCTCTAACATTATAGGTGGCTTGCAATCTACAGCAGGCAGTCTTACAGCTTTTGATATTGATGGTACAAGTATGACTATTGATATTAATATGATTGGAAACACTAATAAGTTTCTTGGTGATATATGGGCAGATAGCTTTACTGGTTTTTATGAATTTACTGGTAATAGCAATACTTTTACAATACAAGTTGACCCAAGTAACACCTTTGGTGCTGACAGTTCTAATCAAAATATAGCTGTTACTGGATCAAGTAATACATTTACTTTAAATCAAGGTACTACTGCATTAGCAGGAACTTTAGATTTAGATTGGATTATTCAAGGATCTAACAACACAGTTGTATCTAATATTAATATTGATGGCGCAACTAATTACATGGATATAGATGGTTCTGATAATACAGTTAACTACACTGGAACAGGTGTTACAGCATCAGCAGGTGGATATTTTTGGCTAGATCACACAGGTGGGCAAAGAACATTTAATATTCAACAACTGAGTACACAAGATAATGACTGGCTTAAAGTTATATCGGTTGGCGGGAACGCTGCTTCTACTGTTTGTATTATTCAAAACGACCAAGGTACAAGCACAAGCTGCTGATATTGGGGATATATCTGAACTTAATGGTTCAGCACAAATTGTAAGAGACGAGCCTCTAGACGCTACTTTAAAATTTGCTATTCAAAGCAACGATGAAGCTATTACTACTAACGGTAGAATGGCTATTACCTTTTTAGATGATTCAACTGTAAAACTAACAGAACATTCTAAGTTACTTATAGATGAATACATCTATGATCCTGACCCTAGTAAAGCCAAGATGGCACTTACCTTTGGACTTGGTACTGCCAGGTTTATTACAGGTAATTTAGGCCGTATAGACAAACAAAATATATCGCTTAAAACTCCTACAGCTAATATAGCTATAAGGGGTACAGATTTTACTGCTACAGTAGATGAATTGGGTAGGTCTTTAATAATACTTTTGCCAGATGCTTTTGGTTTATCTAGTGGAGAAATAGAAGTTGTAACTGCTATGGGTAGTGTATTGCTTAATAAACCCTATCAAGCAACAACAGTAAGTGTATTTGAGTCTAAGCCAAGTAATCCAGTCATATTAGATTTAACATTAGACATAATTGACAATATGTTAATTGTTACTCCGCCAAAAAAAGAAACAAACTTTACAGAAGAAGTTGCGCAAAATGCTAAAGAAAATATTTTAGATTTTAATGATTTAGATATAGATTATCTTGATGAAGATTTTTTTGCAGAAGACGAATTAGAGTTTACAGAATTAGATATTAATTATTTAGATGTAAACTTTCTTGAAGACTTGCTTAATGTATTAGATTCATTAGCTGTAGGCGATGATGAAGATGTACTAGCTGAAGCCACTGGTATTAATTTAAGTGGTACAAAGCTAGGTCAAGATCCAGACACTCAAATAACCACACTTGTAGCAGGCGATGTAATTAGCTTACGCAGAAAAGTAAATGACTCGGTTAGATTAGATTTGGATGGTAATAACTCTTATACTGTAATTATTATTCAGGATGGAGTTAGTAACGTGGTAAAAATAAATGGCGGTAGTGATTCAAATATAACCATAACTCAAAGCGAATAACTATAAATATTGTGAATAAACTGTTATTACCTATATTAATATTACTTAGCTTACCTTTGGTGTTTCAAAGCACGCCAACCGAAATACTAAAACTTAAAATATATGATGCCTTTGTAACAACGCCTGAGCCATCTGGTAATTTTGTTGTTTTAAATATAACTGAAGAAGATGTTGCAAACTCAGGAGGATGGCCTTTCCCAAGAAGAACCTTAGCTCAAATACAAGTAGATCTTATAAACGAAGGAGCTTTAGGGGTTGGTTGGGTAATAGGATTTCCGCAACCAGATAGAATGGGTGGTGATGAAGTTTTTGCTACTACGTTAGGATATATACCATCTGTATTGGCTATGTTTGAAAATGCTAATGGTCAATACCCAAAAACCACAGGTACAGTTATAAAAGGTAATGATGTTGGTGGCATGTTGACACCTGGAGTAATACAAAACGTTAAAACTTTACAAGCTCAATCTAATGAGGGTATAGCTTCTGCGCCTGTTGATATAGATAACTTAGTAAGAAGAATACCTTTACTACTAAAAACACCTGATGGTTATGTGTCTTCTTTTGGTACTGAGGTCCTTAAAGTATTAACAGGAGCTAAAACTTACATCATCACCACAAATGATAATGGTATACAAGAAATATTAGTTAGAGGAATACCTCCAGTTAAAACAGATAGTCTTGGTCGTAAGTGGATTAGTTGGATAGATACACCACAAACAACATTAGCTGAAATGAATGTAGCAGGTAAATTTGTATTTGTTGGAGTAACTGCTCCTGGAATCATGCCACAGATTGCCACACCTGCTGGATTATTAGAGCCACATAAAATACAAGCAGCATTATCTGAGTCAATTTTATTAGAAAACTCTCCATATATTCCAGATTTTGCATTAGCTTTAGAAATTTTAATTTTTGGAATATTCGTCACTCTGACGTGGCTTGTAATTAATTATCTTGGTGTTACTAAAGGGGTAAGCCTTGCTATAGTTTTACTGTTTACTACGGGCTTTACAGGAGTTTTTAGCATTCAAAAGGGCTATTTAATTGATTTTTCATGGACTTTTGTATCGCAATTTATAATTGGAGCTATTGCTTTCTATTTAAACTTTAGAAAACAGTTTAAATTGCGTCAACAAATTAAAAAACAATTTGAACATTATCTTGATCCTCGCCAAGTTAAAAGATTACAAAAAAATCCTGAATTATTAAAACTTGGAGGAGAAAAAAAATATGCTACATTTCTGTTTACTGATGTAAGAGGTTTTACCTCTTTGTCAGAAAGCGTAACTCCAGAGCAAGTTACCTACATTATGAATAAAGTTTTAACTGCACAACAACAAGCTGTTCAAGTTTGGGGAGGTATGGTAGATAAATACATAGGTGATGCAATGATGGCTATATTTAATGCACCTATGGATTTAGAGGATCACGAAGATAAAGCAATTAATTGCGCTGTAGATATTATTTTTAATATGGCCATATTAAATTTAGAATTTCAAAATGAAGGATTGCCTCCAATAGCAATTGGAATAGGAGTTAATAGTGGTGATGCTGTAATTGGCAATATGGGATCTAAAACAAGATTTGACTATACCGCAATTGGTGATGCAGTAAATATGGCTGCACGTTTTGAGTCTGGAACTAAAGAGGCAGGCGTAGATTTGTTAATTGGCTATTCAACTGCCATTAAATCAAAAACTAAGTTAAAATTATTAGATAGTATAAAAGTTAAAGGTAAACAAAAAGCTTTAGCTGTTTACACTTGGGATCAAAAATGAGTAAATTAAAAAATGCCATACTTTTTGTTTTTACGTGGATATGGGATAAATTTAAAAGTAGATATAAAGTTACAGTATCTTTTAACAAAGAATATGGTGATTCAGACGATACAACACATATAACTAAAAAAATTATTGTGCAAAAAGAAAATCATTTAAAGTTCCGTAACGAAGCAGGCAAAGAAATAGAGTATCGCAGTTCTGGTGGACTCAATTACATTATAGAGGAACTCTAATGCAACAATTTTTAATAACAATTATAGTAGTTTTAGGACTAAGCTCTTATTATCTATACAATCAAAATAAAACTTTAACTGCAAACAACATGTTGCTAGAAGGTGCAATAGCAACTCAAGAAGAAGCAATTAAATCTATTCAAGCTGATTTTGAATTACAAACCCAACAAATGAATGACCTTACAATTAAAAGTCAAGCAGCGCAAAGAGAGTTAAACCGATATACACAATTTATACAGAACTATGAACTGGCGGCTAAAATATTAGCTGACCCAATAGAAATGGAAAGGAAAATAAATAATGGAACAAAACATATCATGGAAGATATTGAGAAACTCAGCAGTACAGTTGATGATCTTGATAATGGTCTGCAGTTGCAGCCTGATTCCGACTAAACAAATAGAAGTAACAGCAAAACCGCTAGACAGAAAAATAGTGCAACCTATTATGCCTAGAGAAATTGATTTACAAGAACCTAGGTGGATTGTAATAACTCCTGAGAACTGGGAAGACCAATTAGCTATGATTGAGGAGCAAGAAGGCGAACTTGTTTTTCTTGCTATGACCATACCTGATTACGAAGTTATGGCTTATAACATGCAAGAACTAAAACGCTATATAACAGAATTAAAAGATGTAGTAGTTTATTATAGAAAAGTAACAATTGACAAAAAAGAAGATTAATCTGCTAAAATCAATAAACCATAATTATTCAAAAAGGAGGATTGTATGGATTTAATAGGAAGTATTGTTATATGGATAACTACCATAGTAACAGTTTCAAGCCTTATAGCAGCATCTACATCAACACCAAAAGACGATGTTTGGATTGGTAAAATATATAAATTTATTGATATGCTGGCTTTAAATATAGGTAAAGCAAAGGAAAAATAATGGCAGATGCACCAGACGCTTACGTCTATAATGCAACGCTAGAGCGAATAGTTGATGGTGATACCTTTGACTGTTCGCTAAACCTTGGTTTTGATGTAAAGTTACATAAACAGAGAATTAGACTTGCAGGTATAGATACACCTGAATCTAGAACGCGCGATTTAGCAGAAAAAAAATTAGGACTTGCAGCAAAAGAAAGATTAAAAGAACTTTGCGTAGGAAAAATTAGAATAAAATCATTTGGTAAAGGAAAATATGGCAGGATACTGGGCATCCCTTATACAAAAAATGGTGAAGATATTTGTCAAATGCTTATTAAAGAAGGCCACGCGGTTAAATATGATGGCGGCAAGAAAAAGAAAAAATGGGGAGACTATTAACATGAAGATTTCACAAGAAGGTTTATCATTAATCAAAAAGTTTGAAGGATGTCCAATAGAAAATGGACATGCAGTAAGTTATAAATGCGCAGCAGGGGTTTGGACAATTGGGTATGGCTCTACAAAATATGAAGGAAAGCCTGTGCATGGTGGAATGTGCATAACTACACAAGAAGCAGAAGATTTACTAATTCACGAAATGGAAGAGTATGAAGGTTATATAAATGATATGGTTAAAACAGATCTTAAGCAAAATGAATTTGATGCGTTAGTTGCTTGGGTATTTAATCTTGGGCCATCAAACTTTAATTCATCAACTTTATTACAAAAAATTAATAACAAAGATTGGGAAGATGTCCCAAACCAAATTAAACGCTGGAACAAAGCTGGCGGAAAAGTTTTACAAGGCCTTATAAGACGTAGAGAGGCTGAAGCTTTGCTATTTGAAGGTAAAGACTGGGAGCATGTATAAAAAATGCCTCTTAGTAAGATTTTATTTAAACCAGGTATAAACAGAGAAGGAACTGAATACGATAATACAGGCGGTTGGTTTGATGTAAATCTTGTACGTTTTAGAAAAGGCAGGCCAGAAAAGTTTGGAGGCTGGTAGAGCTTTACACGCTTGGACCTCTTTAGGAGGTACAAAATATTTAGGTTTAGGAACTACTTGGAAATATTATATAAGAGAAGGAGATAGTTATTCAGATGTTACCCCCATACGAAAGACTACGACTAATGGCGTTACTTTTTCTGCTACTAATGGCAGCTCTACTATAACAGCCACTGATAATGCTCATGGCGCAGTTAAAAATGATTTTGTTACTTTTTCAGACGCTGTAAGTTTAGGCGGTTTAATAACAGCAAATGTTTTAAACCAAGAATATCAAATTACTTCTATTACAACTAATACCTATACATTTGTTGCAAAAGATACTAGCGGTACTACTGTTACAGCCAACAGCTCTGATTCTGGTAATGGAGGCTCAGCAGTAGATGGAGTTTATCAAATAAATGTTGGTTTAGATGTATATATAACTGGTACTGGTTGGAGTTCTGGAACTTGGGGAGAAGGTACTTTTGGCTCTACTACAGCCTTAGATGCTACAAATCAACTAAGATTATGGACGCATGACCACTTTGGCGAAAATCTTATAATAAATCCTAGAGCTGGCGGTATATATAGATGGGTAGAAAATAATGGTTTAGAAACAAGAGCTTTAAATCTTTCAGCTGTTTCTGGAGCCAATCTAGTTCCAACAGTAGGCTTACAAGTTATTACCTCTGAAAAAGACAGGCATTTAATAGTATTGGGTTCAGACCCAATATCAGGTGGAGTAAGAACAGGATCTATAGATCCTATGCTTATATCTTTTAGTGACCAAGAAAATGAATTAGAATTTCAACCATTAATTACTAATACTGCTGGAGATCTAAGGCTTTCATCTGGGTCTTCTATTATTGGCGCTTCTAAATCTAGACAAGAAATACTTATTTGGACTGATACTGCTTTATATAGTATGCAGTTTGTTGGGCCACCTTTTACATTTGCAGTTAACTTAATTAATGAGGGTACTGGCCTTATAGGACCCAAAGCTGTTGTTACTTCGGCGCAAGCTATTTACTGGATGTCTTCTACCAACTTTTACTCTTATACAGGCAGCGTGCAAAAATTACCTTGTAGCGTTCATAATTACGTATTTGGAGATATAAATTACGAACAATCATTTAAAATACATGCTTTTACTATTACTGAAAAATCTGAAGTTGGTTGGTTTTATTGTTCTTCAAGCGCAACAGAGATTGATAGATATGTTATTTATAACTACGAAGATAATGTTTGGTATTACGGCCAATTAGAAAGATACGCTTGGCTAGATAGTGGTATTGAAGACTACCCTAGAGCTACTTATAACGGTTACTTGTTTGAGCAAGAAGATGGTTTTAATGACGATGGCAGTCCTATGACTAACGTATTTATAGAAAGTTCAGACTTTGAAGTAGGCGAAGGAGAGCAATTTGCTTATATACAAAGAATGTTCCCAGATCTAAAATTCTTAGCTAATTCAGATTCAGGTAAAGTAAATCTTGTTATAAAAACTAGAAATAACCCTGGAGAATCTTTATCAACTAGCTCTACATCATCTGTAGGCTCTTCGACAGGACAAGTTAGCCTTAGAGCAAGAAGTCGCCAAGCTGTATTTAGAGTAGAGTCAGATGACGATTCAGACGGCAATGATAATGTAGGCTGGAGACTAGGAGCTACTAGGCTAGATATTAAACCAGACGGCAGAAGATAATGGCAAAGTTACTTGAAACTAGCCTTCCGCTTGCTCAAGGGGAGATGTCTGCTGAAATTTTTAATAGATTAGTTAGGATTCTTGAGTTAAACTTAGGACAGTTCGATCCAAATCGAACGCCGCAGTTCAACGAAACAGAGATTGCGCAATTAAACTTTTTAGAAGGTGATGTAATTTGGAATACTTCTCAAGGCGTGTTGCAAGTTTATATAGGAAACAGCTGGACTCAGTTACACACTCCTAATACACCCAATAATGGTTTTAAAGCTACAGCTTCTTTAGGTGCTGTTTCTGTTATAACAAAGGGTAATATAGCAGTAAATGTAACAGTAGCCTAAATTTTAGGATATTTTTATATGTTGGCAAAACAAGTAACAGAACAAGAGGAATACAAGTTAAAAAATTTATTGCTTGGATTTCCTGCTGATTGGTTTGTTAATCAAGATACTTTAGAAAAAGCAAAAGCATCACTTCCAAATATAATTAAATTCTATAAAAGCCAAGGTTTAGGCAATCCAGAAGAATTACCATTACAAGATATTGTCAAGCAACCTTTACAGGATGTTTATACAGTTCCTTTGTTTTCAGAGAAGTTTTGTCAAATATTATTAGATGAAATAGATAATATGGAAAAATCTTTTTCATTTACACCTAATCCAGATGAAGATGAATTAAGACAAATACCAGAGATAGTTCTTAGCGAAAAATGCCCAGAACTCTACGATTCATTGATGCACGTGGTTAATTCACTTATTAATCCAATTTTATTAAGTATTTGGAATCGTCACGTTACAGGCGGCAATATACAAATAGCTAATTATAATTTAAAAGATAAAAAACAAGGAGCTTGGCATCATGACGCCAGTTCAGACGTTAGCATTGTAGTCCCTTTAAATACAGGAGATTACAAAGGCGGAGGTACAGAATTTTTAAATAAAGGAGTTATAGAGCCATTACCTACAGGTAGCGGGCTAATATTTCCTAGTTATACACACATGCACAGAGGACTAGCAGTAGAGGAAGGAGATAGATATTTGTTGGTTTTTTGGTTAACATCTATAGAAGAAGATATTAACAGCGAAGCGAATACAGGGTAAAATTGTAATATGAATAGAATAGACAACTCAGGACAAGGAATAGCAAGCTTAGGTAGGGACGAAGATCAGTATATGGCTCACGTCGCTCAAGGCGAAATGGTAGTACCACCTGTTATATCTCCAGAAACAAGACAACGTATAGAGCAAGAGATGCAAGCAGCAGGCTTATCTCCAGATGAATATACTGTTGGCGCTGGCATGTCTATCAATCCAATTACAGGTCAACCTGAATTTGGTTGGCTCAAGAAAACATTTAAGTCAGTAAAAAAAGTAGTTAAAAAAGCAGCTCCCGTAATAGGTGTTGCAAGTATGTTTATACCAGGCTTAGGCCCAGCTGTTAGCGGAATGTTAAAAGCAATACCTGGAGTTGGTGGAGCTTTATCTACAGGATTTAATTTTATGACTGGAGCTGGAGGAGCTGGCACCGCTAGCAAAGCTGCAACCGCAGGAAAAGGAATGTTTGGTGGAACTTTAGGCCCAAGAATAAAATCAGGTTTAGGCAGTTTTTTTGGAAAAGGTGATGGTATGTTTGGTGGCAATATAGGTCCAAGCATAAAATCAGGTTTAGGCAGTATGTTTGGTGGAGCAGGAAGTCAAGGTACAGGACAGTCTAAATTAGGAGGAATTGAAGATTTTTTTAAAATGTTAGGTGGAGATACTGGTCAATCTAGAACAGAAGAACTTTTAGCCGCAGGATTTACTCAAGAACAAATAGATGCAGCTAAAGCCGCAGGAACATTTGACCAATTAGTTGCTCAAGCAAGACAAGGTGGTTCTAATAATCAAGGCGGAATATTTAGCGGAGGATCTGGTGAAGGGGGATTCTTTGGAGGTGGCTCTGGAGGCGGTATGGGAAATGCAG
>VTLG01010819.1_pt1 | contig 11026 bp, 16 predicted proteins | sample 4694571 | NCBI WGS metagenome assembly VTLG01 (sample SAMN12604809, study PRJNA352737) | marine metagenome | biome: ENVO:00000447; feature: ENVO:00000209|ENVO:00000569|ENVO:01000036; material: ENVO:00002151; isolation source: viral sequences binned using virsorter ... | reverse complement strand
TTCAACAAGCTCGGCAACTCGTGGCTCTGAAACCTGAGCAGGAGCACTCTTCTCTTCAACTGCGGGTGCAGCTTCTGGAGCAGGTGTTGCTGTCTCGGCTTCGGTTTTAACAACGATTGGTTCGCCAACGTCTTGTGTCGCCATTTTATCATTCTCCTTTGAATTAGTAGTTTTATGACCGTGAAGCATTAGAGCTAAATCTTTTTCCTCAACTTCACCTGATTTAATCGCATTCAGCTCTTGAATTTGATTTATCATATGATTCGCAACTTGGTAATTTGTATCAGTCCACTCATCGAATGGAGTGATCTTTAAATTAATAGTCTTGTTCAATTTTTCTTGATCATCCTCGGTTTTTACCTTAGATTTCACATCGTAAAGCTCTTGCTCACTCAAAGTAACGAGTGTCTCGAACTTATATCTGATAGCTACTCTATCTTTGTCAGTAAATCTGGTTTCTGGAACAGTTGTTAGTGTAATATCAAACTTAGTTCCTAAATCCCAGTTATTAACAACAGATAAAGTTTTTGCATCAACATTAATAGTATTATCCAATGATTCGCCATTTAAGTCAACTTCTAAAAGTTGATAAAATGGGTTTTGGGCAGTCGCAAGCTTTGTAACTTTCCACCGCTTATCATCGAATTTAACAAAATTTTCGTGTGTTAAACGTGATGTTTCCGCACTGAGAAGATTAACAAAAGGAATGGGTTCGTAAGGATCAGCACTAATGGCTTCTTCCTCATCGTCTATTTCCTCTTTCTCCGCTTCAGTAATGTCTTCTTCCGAAGCAACTGTTACAGTCACTTCTTCTGACTTTTCTTCTACGGACTCTTCAACAGAAACATCGGATGACTCGGTAAGATCATCTTCAGTTTTAATTTCTGAATCTTCACTCATTTCTTCATCTCCTTTTCTGTTTTCCGATTCTGTTAAGAGATTCATAGACCCATTACCCATCACCTCAGACGGGGACTGCGGTCTTTGTTCCTCTACACTTTGCTCATTTTGCATTTCACTAGGTTTAACCATAAAAACAAGCTCATGCTTATGAGAAGTAGGCTTTGTAGCCTCTAATAATTTGTAATATTTAACATCATGGAAGTGTTTTTCTCCATGAGAGGTGTAAGTAGTGACTCCGTTACCGACTTCATCTACTTCCACAGTATGATAATGTCCACCTACATATGCAGTGACTCCTACACTAACATCAGTAGCTTTTTCAGTAATTTCAGTATCATTTTTTTCAAATTGTTTCTTAAAAGTTTGGTAATCTGAATCAGATTCAAAGTTTTTTCTGACACTAAATAAACTTTCTTGGTTACAAGGAACAGAAACAACACTAATTTCCATTAATTCTACGTCAGTAATTAACATAGTATCTGAATCTCTATCATAGTTACCGTCTTTTACTTTAAAACCGACACTAAAACTTTTTAATGCCCCGTCCTCAATTAAAGTTTGTACTCCATGTAGCTTTTCAGCAGCCTCACTAACAGCAGCTTCTACATAAATACCTTTTTTATCGACAGTAACTTTATCAACGCGTCCAATAGGCTTACCATGATCATGTTGATAAAGTAACACAGGGTTTTTTCTGTAGTTTTCAACACCTTTTGCCCAAGCAGTTGCAGGAATAATATCACCCGCACGATCTTTATCAGCAGTGTTAGCATATCCAGCAATCTTAAGGGGTTTATTACTTTTTCTTGCGCCTTTTGTTTCTAAAACGCTTGTTAAATAAAATGTTTTATTCATTAATTTTCATCCTCTGTTGTGGCGGAGTCTTCTAAAGTTTCGTCAGCAGGGGGTCTGCCTCCTTGAGTTGCATCAGTCGCACTTCCTGTAATATTCTGAGGAATCCTGATGCCATCTGAATCACCGTCTTCAAGTTTTGGAAATCTTAATCCTACTCTAGCCTCGTTTGGTGTAATAATTCCAGTATTAACCAACGTTGAATAATAAATAGCTTGAGTTCTATTATCAGGTTGTAAAGATAGTATAGCAGTTTTATCTGGACGTATACTAATGTTATTATTAAAGAAGTGAGAAAAAGCACTACAAAATTGTTCTAAAATAGGTAGTACTGTGTGGTTATAAAACAAAACCTGATTAGCCTGAATGTTGGCATTGTTACCACTTTTTAACATAACATAAGGTACCCCAAGAGCTTTTGCCATATCTTGTTGAATTCGTTCAATTGAATTTTCAAAATCTAATTCATTGAAATTTATCTGAGAAAATTTATCAATTTTTAGTCCACCATCTAAGATTGCAGGGGAGCGAGCACCGTTAAATAAACTAGTATAGCTTTGTCTCCAAGATTCTAGAAGTCTGTATTTAATTTTTTGACTTAAAACATTATCCGTTGTCAATACGAAACCCGGAACAGCATTATTTTTGAAGAACTGTCTTTGAAAATTAATCATATAATAATATAGTTCAAAGAGTCTTTCTAAAGGGCGAAGTCTACTGTATCCTCTAAAGATACTCTCTTCATTCTCACTCTTAACATGAATTATTTCATTAGGTAAAAACTGAATAGCTTCTGATTTTCTTGCTTTTCCGTAACCAAATAAGTCTGATTCACTTTGGTTTCTTAAAAGATAGTTATAATGAGAAACAAAAGCTCTCTCATCCGGCACAATCTCCATATCATTTGCAGGAATTACATAAATAGCTCCACCTTCTTGATCCTTGTCATAATAAAAAAAGGCGTTACCGTCTAAGAAAAAATCTAGAAAGGCACGCCTAAGTAATCTAACTCTATCCTCAAAAGGATTAGGTTTATTCTGTAAAAGCTTGTTTACTTTTTTAGAAGGAGAACCCCCCTCGATAATAAGAGGAACCTCTATTAAAGCATTAATAACTATATCCACTGATCGGTGAACAATTTCAATCTCTCTATATGCTTTTTCAAAGTCTACAATATTTTCCGGGCTTGAAAAAGGTTCCTGAGCGGCAATAGACGGTTGCACAGGGTTAAGTTTTTCTGAAAGATATTGTCTCCACGCAGGAACGTCATTTGCCATTTCTTAATTTTTCTCCTTTTGAATTTCTATCCAATTTTTTACTTTCTTTACCACGGAGTTATCATATCTTTGTCCAAATATATTGTGCAACCTTTCGTGGTGTTGTTTACACAAAGTAAGAGCATTATCACTAGATAGCTCCCAAAAATAATCTTTTTCAAACTGCTCTCTGTAAATATTTATTTCTTCCACAGTATCTATTGTAGTTATTTTGTTTTTTATACACCAAGAGTTAAATAATTCGGAAACACTATAAAGATGGTGAAACTCTAAAGTATCCAGTTTGCCACAAATGTAACAATGATCTGTTTTTTGGTATCGTTTCTTTAAATAATCTCTAATATATTTTACAGGAAATCTTTTTAGCATACCAGATAAATTTTAATTATTTTGAAAACTATGAAGATTTTGAAAATCCTCTACTACTTTCCATCTTAATTCCTCGTGATTTGTATATGTATTTAGTCCTACATCTTTTTCTGGTAATAATGTTACCTCAGTTGAAATGGTTTTATGTTTATTTTTATAAAAATGGGACATAGACAAAGATACTAATATATCATCCCCTCTTTTTATAGTTCCCCAAGGTTTTATATAATCATCAAAAACGGCTCTTAAACTATCATTATCTACAGCAACACAAGAACCCACAGCTATGTCTACATCTCTATCTACACACCACACATCTTTTAGCTCTTTATAAGATTTTGCGTCTTTTAAATTGTTTTTTCCATAAATACTTACTAAAGAAGTAGGATATTTTTCTATTGTTTTTCTTAAAGTTAACAAACAATGCTTAGTTGGTAAAATATCGTCATCTAAAATAATAGAATATTTGAATTTAGATTTATTTGCCCAATACCAACGGTCAATACACCACTTATTTTCTTCATTATTGTGGAATAATACTTTTGATATGTCCATTTTAGTTTTATTTCCATTATTTACCACCACTATCGGCATAAATCTTTGAAAAGCATATACTATTCTTAAAACATTATCTAATCTTTTATAGTTTAAGATTATTAATTGAGTATCTTGTAAAATCATACAGCAAAAATTCCCACGGAGCGTTTTTGATGTGTGTAAATTGCGTATCTTACTGCGTCACTCGCGTGAGAAGCCCAATCATGCACAGGTTTTGGGTTTTCTGTTTTTGGATTCCATTTATAACTACTTAAAGATGAATAGGTATGTCCACATTTATTAACATCAACTAACAATTTATCATTCTCAATTAAAACCTGCACAGCTGCAATACCATCATTTACTGATTTTATAGCATTTTCACAGTATATATCGTAATCATATGCTAAATCTGCTTTTAATTGTTGCGCTGCACTATCAATATAGATGGAATCAATACCCCATTCATCTACTTTTTCTTGTATTTCTTCTGCAAGTGTACTAGTAGTGGTCTCATTTGAAACATATTCATCAACTAAATAAAATTCTTCTCCATCAGTAGCCATTACAATAAAAACATTTTCATCTCTATATCCAACATCTAAACCGGCTATAAACTCATAACGCCTATCTCTAGCTTGAATGTGTTCTAAGTCTACTAAATGTTTTTCTTCATTTAAATCATAAACTTGTAATTCAGTAGTTGTCCATTCACACTCATATTCTTGTGCGAAAAGCTTTCTAGTACTAGATTTTTTAGCTTCTTCAATATCTTTTTCTTTTAAAAAAGGGTTAGACCTCCAAGTGTATAGCCCTGCACCCCATTCAGGGTATTCGTCGTCTTCTGCTCTTAAAAAATAATTATAAAGATAGTTACCTTTACCTCTTGGCGTTGAAATAAATAAAGCTCTAGAGTCGTCATATGTTGATAGAGCAGGTCTTAAGTCCCTTGTAAAATACTCATCATCATCAATAATCGCTGCTTCATCCACAATTAACAAATTAGCTGCTCTACCTACTAAGCTATCTCTGTTATTAGCGCTTAATAGTCTAAAAGTAGAACCATTAATTAGTCTTACTACTTTATCTTTTTGATTAAAACGATCTACTTCTATCTGTAAATTTTTAATAATGTCCGTTGTATAATCCCATATGATAGATGACAAAGAAAAATTAGGGGCAACAATCATAACCTGTTGGTTAGGTTCTAATAATTTAGCGAAAGCTAAAATAGATGCAGATAAACTTTTTCCTGTTCTTCTAGCAGAGATATGGACCCAAAAACGATTTTCTGATAACCCACTTACCATTGCCCACTGAGAATCATTAAATTGAATACCTTGATGTTCCCCTACAACAATTTTACCTAAAAGTCTCTCAATTGGGACTTTAAAAAAACTTTCTGACATTTCCCCTCGTCTTTTTTACTTAAATATATTTGTTAATCCCGCCAACATAGCGACAATAGCGGCAACTAAAGAGCCTACCCATAACAAAGTCCTAATACTTGTTTTTCCTTGAGTTGCCATTGTTTTTAGCGCTAAAATCTCTTTATGTAAAGCATCAATTCTTTTATCTGTTTTATCTTGGTTTTCAAGAATTTTTTCGTATCGTTCTTTACACACAGCTTCGTGAGTACTCAAAGAAGCTTTAGTTTCTTGAGTTCTCTCATGTAGTGTGTTAACATCTTTCTCTAAATGGGTTGTAGGAACTTCTTCTACCACACGACTTCTCCTTTTTAGGTTTTGATAATAAAGTTAACTACGACTGTTGGAAAAGTCATGTTAGGAGTAATAGCTGAGTGATCGGCTACTGCAGTGACCGCTGTAGACGTCGAAGAGTCTTTAGCTGATGTAGCAAAAGTCGCTGTTGTTAGTGAGTGAGCACTGATTGTTGTAGATTCTGAAGGTTTAACAGAGCTTGCTGACATAGCGTGAGTTTGAGTACCCAAGGTGCTATTGTTAGCACCCTTTCCCAAAGCTAATTTATCTCTAAAATCTGGAACATTGAAAGTTGTATTACTATCTCCTGCTCCAAAAGCTGTTGAGATTGTTGCAAAAAGATGTGCATATGTTGTTCTTGAAACAGCACTGCCATCACAAATGAGATAGTTAGCTGGAACGGTTGCTCCTCCAAAACCCATAATAGCTCCAGAAGGGACTACTTCAAAACCCCCTGCAGTTGAACCATCATGAATACGAAGGCTTTCTGTACCGGTATCAACAGTTACCTCGCCTACAGCTCCTGTGAAGCTATCATTTTGTGATGTTGTACCTCTTCTTAATTGTAATTGAGTAGGCATTTAATTTTCTCCTTAAAAATTATGATAGAGCGCCTGCGTCTAGGGTTGCTAAAGACCCTGCTGGCTCATCTAATAAATCTGTTTCTGTTAGTCCACCTAAATTTTGACCAAATGCGTCTTGAGAGCCTCCAGAAGCAACAGATCCTAAATCTGGAGTAGCAGCTAGAGTAGTTGAGGGGTCGCTACTAGTTAAAACTGTAGCAAAACTAAGTGCTCCTGACCCGTCAGTAACCATAGCTTGGTTTGCAGAACCATCAGAGGAAGGAAAAGTTAATCCAGAAGCGGTTAAAACTCCTGTGTTAGCTGTTCCTCTAACATCTAGTAAATGTGTTGCTGTGGTAGAACCTAAAACTAAGTTACCATCAGCAGTAATTCTGGCTTCTTCTGCTCCGTTAGTGACAAAAGTAATGTTTGGATCAATGACATTAACAACAGTATCACCACTAGTGATAGCATTAGATGAAATTGATGTAAAAGATAAAGCCCCTGATCCGTCTGTTTTAAGTACTTGATCTGCACTACCATCAGCAGTAGGTAATGTAAATGCTGTTCCACCAGAAGTTAATATAAGATTTGTTCCATCAGAGGAAACGGATTCATTAGAATCATGAAGTTGTAATGTAGGGGAGCCGCCTGAGTCTTCTAAAAGTAATCCAGTATTATGCACGTGAGTTAAAGTAATTTCGTCATTTGTCCCAAAAGAAATTATAGCACCGTCATGTTGTAATTCTAAATCTTGTGTAAGAGTGACATCCCCGTCTGAACCAATTGATATAGCATCTCTGTCTGAAGCAGAACCAATGTGACTACCATTTGGTATTGTGAACACAAACCCTGTCGAGTCGCCGCCCAGGGTATATGAACCATCAGCACCAGCGGCCTTGGAAGTAAATATAAAACGACCATTTTCAGTACCATCAGCAGGATCAGTTATTTGAGCGCTCAAAGACGCATATATTGTGGATTCAGAAGCATCATTTTCGCCGTAAAATATTATTTTACCAAGAAAATCACTAACAGCAGGAGAGGTACTATTTCTCCAGAAAAACATATCTGGTGATGAACCAGAGCCGGTATCTGTACTATAAAGTTGTAATACAGAATCACCATCGTTTGTTGATGTGGTAACTAATCGTAAATTGTTATCGAAAAATTGCATTAGTCCAGGCGTTGTTGCAGTACCGATAGTTCCATCATCAGGAACTTTGAGTCCTCCACTAAATGTTGCTACATCACTAAATGTTACTTGTCCAGAAGAAGCAATTGTTATAGCAGCAGCGTCTGATGCTGAGCCAATGGTTCCTCCATCTTTAATCTTAATATCATCTTTAAAAGTGACAATACCACCAGAACTAATTTGTATAGCGTCTGTTGTCCCGACAGAACCTATATCACCATCATTAGGAATAACTATATTACCACCAGTGGTCATTGTACCCCCACCGGTATAGGTTCCTCCACCTATGATATTACCACCAGTTGAAAGAGTAGTAGTAATATGAGCATTACCTGTCACATGAACATTAGCTGTTGGGTTCATTGATGCACCGAATGCTATTCTATTTTCAGTCGCGTGTACATTCGCCACACTAGTAACGTCTGCACCAAGTCCGCCTAAAAATTTATCGACTCTTGTTACCATTTATTTTTTCCTTTTTCTAGTGGCAGCCTTCACATATCTTTGGTTCTTCTTCATAGATTGTGTAGGTTTAATTCTTGCGAACCCACTACGAACTGGCTGTAGTTTTTTATGTGCAGGACCGATGCGGGGCATTAACGATATTTCCTTGTAACCATATTTTTAAATGGAGTTTTTGATGCACAAAATTCTTCTTCACTCATTCCTGTAGGACGGCGACCCACAGCTTTAGTCACCATTCTACCAAGAGGAGTATAAAAAGCACACCACGGTTGCGTCTTTTTTTTACGTGTATCTCTGCTCATCGTTTCCCAACGAGCAGGTCCGTAGTCTGACTTTGGAATCCTTTTCATTTTTGCCATAAAGTTTGTCCTTTTTAAAAAATGCTCTTTATAATTTACTTTAGAATACACTAGAAGTCAAATTAAAATTTATAAACTATACTAAGTTTTGCGTATTTCCAATTCAAGACCTGCAACTAATGTAGCGTCCTTAAACTGTACATTATGTGTAGAGTTTCCTAACACATATTGATTTTCGTTTTGGTATACTCCATTTAAAAATACCAATACTTTGTCTAAATTAGAAGTTGTTCCCCCAGTTGCATAACTATTTGCAGTGCTAGTAGTGTGAAGAATATTGGAAATACTTACTGCCCCCGCAGATACTGATGCAACATTATCTTGGACAATATCTAAATTAGCATTAAGTCTAGTAAAAGTTACAAAATCATTAGAGGCAGAAGCCGTAGTTGCAATTTTTGCATCTATTTGAGTTTGAATTGCTGAAGATACTCCATCAAGATACCCAAGTTCTGTGGAGGTAACATCTGATATAGCAACTTTTCCTGAGCCACTAGAAACTAATGCTCTTGAAGCAGTTAAGTCACTAGTAGTAATAGTAGAAACAGCTCCAGCAATATTATTAGTTCTGCGAGTTTCTACCGCAGCAATATCAGTTACATTAGTGGCTACATTACTTTGAACAGTATTAACATTAGCATTTAGAAGAGTAAAAGTTGCAAAATCATTAGCAGCTGAAAGAGCAGTCACTGCCTCTGCTTTTGTCATCTTTTTAGTTTCATCTGCATCAACATCTACTACCACAAAAACATCAGCATCCGCTGAATCTGAGGCAGAAAGGGCTGTTAAATCTGTAATTTTTACATTTGCCATTCTATATGTTCCTTATTCTATTGCAATAAGCTGCCCAGCAACTTGTGTAGTTAGGAAATCTCCTGATTGATTAACAAGATATATGGGAGATGTGTGTATATTTTTTCCGTCCTGCGTTATTAAATTTCTTCCATCTTGAGTTATTAGATCTGTTCCTGTTATACCTAATTGAATAGCGGTAGTGCTTGCAGCTAACCTAGCAATAGAAGCTAAAGATACTCCGATTCCTAACCCTGTGCCTGCCATTATTCTCTCTCGCTTATATGCACCGTCCCTGTTGTACTTACTGCGATAACACTTATATGTGTATGATAATCTACAGTGCTAGATATATCAGTCCCTAAAGCCATATCTAAAGGAACTCCTGAAGGAATATAATGACTGTCAGAGGTAGCAGTTACACTAGAATCACCTGTTGCAAAATACATAGGTTCTGTCACTGTCACAGTAATTACTTGTGTCCCTGTACTAAAGGCACTGCTTCTTTGAGCAGTGCTTGAATTTACGCTTGTCAGTTCTTGTGCTCTACCAGCTCTAAAACGTAAAACAGGAATAGCTGCTCCAGCAGCGTCTCTAGGTTGTTTAGCCGTTGCCATTGAACAAATCCTTCATTAGCTTATCATAGTTATTAACTTGAATAGCTACTTGCGGTGATTGTTTTTTGGGTTTAGCTGTCTCCTCTAAATCATTTAAATGCTTCATCCAGTCTAATAAATCACGTTTGGACCAAACACCAGATTCTAAAGCGTCTTGTACTTTTTGTTCAATTACCTGATTAACAAGCTTCATACGACGAACTCGATTTAAATATCCTTGTGTGACATAGACATTATCAATATATTTTTTAACGTCATCTTTTTCTAATACAGCGGCTACTCTGTCCTGAGTCACTCCATACTCTTCAGAAATCTTATCTAAATCACGACCATCTAAGTAATCATTTGCAATTGCTAATAGAACAGGGTCAAGTTTAGGAGTTTCTAAACTTTTATTTAAAGCATCTACATCATGTTTAGGAGCTAGTATTTCTTGAGACATTACTTTTTCCTTGGGCCTCCTGGCTTAGGATTGGCTTTTGAGCCTCCTTTACCTGCCCACAAAACTTTGCGTGCCCAATAATTAGCTGAAAATTTATCATTTTTGGTTAACTGACCGCCTTTACCTCTAATGCCCGCACTGCGAGCCATATAAGAAGCACGAGCTTTAGAAGAATAGTTATGTCCATAACCTTTTTGACCGAATTCTACAACTTTAATTTGATCACCTTTTTTTGCTAGTACCCTCATTTTCTTTTTAGAGGAAGAAGGAGCGCGTTTTGGCTTGTTAAACCCAGGAAAACGTTCTCCTCGATAAACCACGCCACCTTTTGTGCGTTTAGTATCTTTAGCTGTTGCCATTATCGTCTCCTTTTAAATCCAATGGGTTTTGTATATTTAACAGGATAGCCCAATTTGCGTGTTTGTTCAATAAATTTTTCCAAACGTTTAGTCGAAAGCTTTCCTCGCACGGCTAGTTTTCTTATACGACTAGCACCGGGTACGTTCATAGGACGACCCGGCGCTGTCTTTTTATTAAGTCGTGCCACTTTAGCTTCCCACACCTTTGCGGTATGCCCGCGTTTTTTTCGCGATTTTACGAGGTTGCTTCACAAATTGACGACCTTTTTTGCTTCCCCTACGCTTAGCGGCGTTCGTTGCCCTTTTCTCTCCAGGAGAAAGAGCAGCCCAAGCAGCTTTAGGTAGGTACCTTCCGCGTTTAGCACGAGGCTTTTTAGATTCACCTTTAGATGAATACCCCCATTTCTGTTTAGTCCAAGCTTTCAAGGACCGTTGGGATTTCTTTAAGGCCATTTACTTCTTCTTCTTTTTAGCCAAAATCGCTTTTTGAAGTGCAGGAGGAAGTTTCTTTTGAGCAGCGGTTAGACCATTCCCATTCTTCTTCTTCATTCCATTTTTCTTCATTCCGTTTTTCT
>VTLG01008537.1_pt1 | contig 11026 bp, 15 predicted proteins | sample 4694571 | NCBI WGS metagenome assembly VTLG01 (sample SAMN12604809, study PRJNA352737) | marine metagenome | biome: ENVO:00000447; feature: ENVO:00000209|ENVO:00000569|ENVO:01000036; material: ENVO:00002151; isolation source: viral sequences binned using virsorter ... | reverse complement strand
AAATTCCTAATCTGTTTTTATAAAAAGTTAAATTCTGTATTGTTTTACCTACAAAAGAAGGGTTAGTATTAGTATCTGTTGCATCTCCACAACTTCTATCTGTCCAATCTAATTTTTGAAATGTAAATGTACCATCATTATTATTTATCAATGCGTGAGGCATTGTAGTATCTGTCAAACCTAAACTTGTAGCAGGAGCTAGTGTTTCAGTCCATACACCTGTTCCTTCAAATTTTACATAGTAATCAGAAAGAGTATCTCCTTCATCACCTGTTATTTTGACAATAGTTCCTACTTTTCCATAGTAGGGTAATTTTGTAAAATCTTGTACTTTATCTTTAACAGCATACATCGCTGTATCACCTGAACCATCACCAGTTGTTACAGTATAACCTGCATTTCCATCAGTAGGTTTACCATAAAGAACTGAATTGTGTTGTTCAAAAGTAAATTCCGCAGTAATTGGAGCATAATTATTCAATCCTTGTGTACTAGATACAGTTGCTCCTGTATCAACACGAATTGTTTTAAATGCTATTCCATCAGCACTAGCATCATAATGTGCACTTGCAGTGCCTAATAAAAGTATATCTATTATTTTAGCTGTATCTCTATATTTACTATCAGTTGAAGCATCATGTCCTGTAGGTATTTGAAATATTACTTCATATCCTTCAGCGAATCCTGCTGTAACAATATCAGGGTGATTAACCCCAACTTTATATTCTCTACCATAATTTGTTGATTTACAGTAAACGTGAAATTCCTCTATTTTTGCCGCAGATGTTGTACTATCAGCAGTGGGAGTAATAGACTTATTAACAACAAAGGTGTAATCAGCAATATTAACCATACGAAAATCAGCTTTAGGATTAGTAGTATTAAGATATGTATTTCCATCAGGATAAGTGACAGTTTTTTCATTACCCGCCAAATCGTAGACTTTAACTCCATTGTCATAGAACGCACAAATGTAACGATTTGATTCATCTCTTTGAATATTCCATATTTTAGTTGTATTAGGAAAGACATTAGTTGCATCTAATGTAGCGACATATTCTAAAGGTGGTCTCTTTGATAATCCATCTACAATATTATTTTGGAAATTAACTTGGTCTTGACCTTGATTAATTCCTCTTTGAGATGGAGTTTGTTGAGACATACCATTTAGAAAATTAGGTATAGATTGTGAAACAACGCCGCCCATTAATAAGTCCTTCTAGTCCTATTTATTATTGAAAAAGTATTAGTATCTCCTTCTAAAATATTTGCATCAGCACTTCTGCTATCCGCTTGTCTAAAAGAAGCTAATGCTTCTTGTTCATCATTTCCTGCCAATTCAGTTAAGCCTTTATCTCCAATATATCTTGAAGCAAAACGTCTCGCTGATTTAGCGGCTATGTATTGCCTTGCGTATTCAGGGAGTTGTTCAAATTGTTGGACTAAGACTAAGTCCACTGTAGGTAGGGTTGTGCCTGTGCCAAATACATCTGTATGATTATCCATATCGTATAAATAACCATTACGAATGACCAAGTTTTTATCTCGGTATTGTGCAGATGCGTCTGCTTGAACACAGTTAGATGGTAGAGGTACTTTATTATCAGTATCTCTTGTTAATGTATAAGCATAATGAGTGTTGAAATTCCACCCCATAGACTGAATTGACATAGATGTTTCATCTAAAATATTTTTAGCGACAGATACATCGGTAGTTACTGTGCCTGTAATTGCGTTTACAGGAGCTTCTCCAATAACTGAAAGCATCTGATTAACTGTTTGTAATTCAGTAGTAGGTGTAATTTGTGTTGCCATTGTCTATACTATTATTGCTATTATTAAGATTACTCCAAAAACAAGAACAATTTTTTTGTGTTCAGTCCAAAAATGTTTTGTTTCAAGAGCTATTGCGTTTATTTTATCTAGCATATTATTTATTATATCCTCTTTGTTAAATTAACTAGAGGGGATTTAACTCCCCCCTAGACTTTCTATTAAGATATTTTGATTGTCTTTTCTTTCTTATCTTCAGGTAAATTCTGAATCAAAGAAATGTTTAGAACACCATCTTCTAACTTAACTTCTTTTACTTCCGTAAATTCAGCAAGTTTAAATGATTGTTCAAAAGACCTTTCACCAATACCTTTGTAAAGAAAATCTTTCTCATTCTTTACTTTTTTTCCTTTTATCTTTAAGACATTTTCTTTCACAGAGATTGTCAGGTCATCTTTTGAAAACCCTGCAACCGCCATTGAAATGTTATATGCACCATCTTTTATTTTTTCAATATTGTATGGTGGATAACTAACAGTCTTAAAACTATCAAGCTCATCAAAGAGGCTATCAAAGCCTACTGTGAAAGCTCTAAACGGTGTTAAGTCTAGTGTCATTGTTACTCCTTTCTTTTTTAAGCGAGTTAATCAAGATACCCACTAGGCATATCTTGAAGTTAAAGTAAGAAAGGGCGTATATTTCAACGCCCTCTCTAAGTGTTTTTGTGTTATAGTATAAATCAACTATTACGCTGATTTAATTCCTACAGCCGCTTCAGGTCTTAGGACATCATGTCCCATAGCGTATTTCGCTACCATTAGCGTTCCTTGTCTGCGAATATCATATTCTGATTCAACAGCCAAGTCCATAAGTTTAACAGTACCAACAGCACTTGGGTGACTTACCAATCCTGCGTAGTCAGTTAGGTTTATAGTGTATGGATTTGTTCCACCTGCACCATAAGAACCAACAGCTACTCCCGCAGTAACGTGGAAGTTTGTAAAGTGAGCTACAGGTACTAATTCAATACCCGCAATTTTCTGCACTCTACCCTCAGCAATAGAACCTTGACCTCTAAAGTCAACATTTATTGCATTAGTCGCATTTGCTAACTTGTAGTAGTTTTCAGGTTTTAGAAAACATTTTCTACCTTCGCTTGGAACGTAGTTGTCGTCTAAAGTTTGAGCCGCACTAAAGAGTTCAGTAATGAACGCATTAGCCGCCGTACTATCAGTAGCATGTGCTATGTCAGTGTTTGTTAGTGTAGTTCCCGCAGGGTAACTAGAGTCACTTACGTTTGCCGAAGCAACCGAAGCTCTACCAATGTTTATTAAGATATGTCTGTCCTTAGCATAAGCCAAAGCTCTGCCAATTTCAGAACTGTAAGCATTTCTTACGTCCCAATGGTTCTTAGCTTCCTCAATATTTGAAAGGAATACACTAGATATTAAAAGGTCATTAATCGTAATAACCTTTTCGTTGTGATTCACATCAGAACCAAGTATTTCTGCTCCTGCTGTGTGGTAAGCACTGGAAATTCTGCCCATTACTGGGAAGGTTGCCGACTTACCGCTTGAGATAGTTCGCACCATCTCCGCTCCGCCTGTTTTTGAAGCTCTGTCAAAAGAAGTTAAAACTTCTCCTGCAAAAACTTTTAGAAACAGAGCGTCTTCTGCTCCACCCGCATTTACTTGTCCGAGTGAAACTGGTGTTGATGCCGCCATAATAATTCTCCTTTTTTTATGGTTTGTTAATAAAAGCCTTGTACTTTCAGCTTCTTATACTAAATTGTCTTCCCGCAGGAAGGTCAAGTTAATCTACTTATTTACTTGGCAGTTGCCACCTATAAAGGTTGCACAACTATTTTTTATTTTTCTTCTCAGCTTCTTGAGCCTTATCAAGAAGGTCATTTATATTCTTTAACGCTAAAGTAGATAGAGTTAATTTATCATATCTATTTTTAACTGTTTCAAGAATATTGTCGTGGTCAGGAATACCTACTGGATTTTTTAAGTAAGTATCAACAACCGAAGTATGTTCAGCAATCTCTGCTTCATACTTTTTCTTTAAAGCGTATAAAAACATACTACCTCTTTTTCTTTTTGTTCTTTTTCTTCTTCTTATCTTTTTTCTTTTTTTTCTTTTTTGCCATTGTATTATCCTCTATTAGATTTTACTGTTAGCTAGTTTATTTTTTACTTCAGCTTGATAAGCAGGGTCTTTAGCATATCTAGGGTCGGACATCGCTTGTGTCACTTGAGCCCAAGATGCAAAACCTTGTTCACCACTAGGAGATGCTTTACCTTCAACTAATTGAGGTTCACTTCCTGTTGATTGTGCATATCTTGCTTTAAGTCCTACTACTGCTAACTTCACAGCTTCTAAATCTTTGCTGTTCACCGCAGTATTGTAAGCCTGTTTTTCAGTTTCAGTTAAATTTTGTCCAGCCCAGTCAGACATACTATCATATGCCTCTGTGCCACCAACTAAGTTTTTAACTGTTGCTGATTGTTGGTCAGCTATTGCTTGTTGTCCTGCAATAAATCTGTCCACATACTCTTTTGGTATTCCTGCTTTTTCTAATGATTTATAAGAACCATCAGCAAGTTTACCATCTTTAGCAAACTCTTCAGAGAGTGTTTCCATATTTAAACCTGCACTATCTACAGCCTTTGTAGCTATATCTAAATCAGATTTAGGTTGTTCTTGTTTTTCTTCTGCCTTAGAAACTGGGTCTACTGATTGTTCAGTAGGTTGAGATTGCTCACCAAGTTTTTTCTCTAACTCTGAATACGATTTGACTAATTCATCAACTGAGTTGAATTTTTCAGGCAAACCTTCAGGTTTACTTTGTGTAGGCTTTATCTCTTCCACTGGTTTATCCGTAGTAGTTTCAGCACTTTGTACTTCTACTTTTTCTACCATAATTTATTTCCTTTACTTATTAGGTTGTCATAGCTTTACTTACATTACCCGCAACAGGGGCAACTGCTTTCTCAGCCATCTGCATCATTTGTTGTTGCTGTTGCTGTTGTTGCATGGCTTCTTGTTCAGCCGCTAATTCTTCCTCAGTCTTAATCAAACCTTCCATCTCTATTCCTAAACTTGTAGCGATACGTTTAATTAAATCAGAAGGATTAAGCGTTTGAACTACTTGTGGATTAACCTGAGCTAGATTAACTATCTCAGCCACAAATTCTCTTAATTTTTGTAAATCATTTCCTCTACCTAATGCTTCAATACCTGTAATAATTGTAGGTGTAACTGAATCTTTAGGTAATGGTGGAATTTCTTTTGCTTCTTGCATACGTTTCATTAGTATTTTAACTAATGGTAATTGAAACTCTTGTGATAATAATGAATATACTCCACCCATAGCTGTTTCTAATTGTTCAGCCATATATCTAATTTCTTGAGCTGTTACTCTTTCAGCATCTCTTTGTATTGCTGTGTGTAATAAGAAAGAATAAGACATACGCTCTTCTAACTTAGCTATGCTTCTTTCTACTACTTGTAAATCATATTGTTTTTGAGCTTGTAATACAGTAACATCTTCAGCACTACCAGTAATAATGTCACCATTTCTAGTAAGTGATAAATCTCTTTTCTTTGTTACAGCATTAGGTCTGACCATGAATACAATTTTAGAAGAAGCCGCCGCACTTTCAACAAGTGCTTGAGACAATCCTTCTAATGATTTTAAATCTCCCAAAAATTCTTCTACATATCCTCTGCCATAATCTTCAGAATCAACTCTAACCATTCTTAGAGCTTGATAAGGAAGTAACTCTTTAGTAAAATTTCCTATTGATTCAGGAATTTTCATTCCATTTACTTCTTGACAAATATAATATTTATCATTTTCTAATTTATAAAGGTGTGTGTATAATTCTACATCTTCATCTTTTTTATAGTCTGCATCAACTATAATTTTACCTCTTGTAACTTCATCTAAACTTAATGGACTTACAACTTCTCTAATAACAATTTCTAATATATTTCCTGAAGCATCTCTATTACATACATATTGAGTAATAGGAAACACTCTCATTGTTCCATCTTTAGGAAGATAAGTTAAAACATTTCCTGCTACAATTAGATGTTTAAGAGCTTCAAATACGCTCACTCTTAAAGCTAACTGTTCAATCTTTTTAGATACTTCTCTTTCAATACTAGCTAATGATTTTTCTATTTCAGTTTTTAATTCTTTTTGTTGATTTAATTCCTCTTTTGTTTTTCCGCTAACTGATAGTCTAAAAAAAGGGGAATTAGGTGGGAGCAATAAAAGAAGTAATTTTGAGGCTAAGTTATTTACGCCTCTAGCTCCTACTGATTGGAAGGGATTGTATAATTTACTGGAATTTGAAAAACCTTCAGGTGTGACTAAAGAAGAGATAGTTAATTCGCTACATTCTTGTGCTCTATCTACAAATTTTTCTCTGTTTTCTTTTAATTTTAAATATCGTTCTTTTGCTGTAGGATTAACCTGCATTATCGTATCGTTGCTCTTTTTAGTTGCCATTTATATCCTTAATTATTAAGCTGAGTAATTTGCACCTGAATCTGATTGAGCAGTATTCAGTTGTAATCCAGTAGTAAGAGACGTTTTGCCTCTTTTAGAAGCTAATTTCTTTTTCTTCTTAATATCTTTATCGGCAGTTACTAATTCAATAGGTCTTTCCGTTGCTTCCACTGCTTGAGAAACCACTGGTGCGATTGCTCTTTGAATAGGTGGAGCTTGTACTTTCGGTGCTGACATACACATAGTATTATTTTTCTATCCTCTCTTTTAACGTGTTAATAAATCTTACCACATCTCTTTGACCTGCTTTAAAATAAACTGTCTTCATATCATCTTTTACTTCAGGTGATTTTTCAGGGTACAGTTCATTCAAAAGTTTAATCAAGTCATCAACTTTTTGTGGTAAAACTAAATCTTTATCCATATATTATTCTTCTAAAATGGGCACTTTAGTCCCACAAGCTCCCCGTTATAGTTCCTTTGTTATATTCTGTTGCTCTATTTTCAAAGAAGTTAGCGTGTTCAACACCATTCAATACCCAGTCTAACCAACCTAAAGGGTTATGTTTAACTCCATAATTAGGCTTTAATGATAACTGAAGCAACCTTCTATCAGCTATATATCTGATATATTCTTTAACTTCTTCTGCTTTTAATCCTCTAATACCACCCATTTCAAAAGCCAAATCAATGAATTTATCCTCTAGCTCTACCATGTCTCTAGCTGTTTGATAGATACTCTTCTTAAATTTTTCTGTCCAAATCTTAGGATTTTCTTTCACCAATGTTTTAAATAATTTAATCATACTTTCAACATGATGAGTCTCATCTCTAATAGACCATGTTACTATCTGACACATACCTTTCATTCTACCATATCTTTGAAAATTTAATAGCATAACAAAGGAAGCGAATAGTTGTAAGCCTTCTCCAAAAGCGGAGAAACAAGCTATGTCTCTAGTTAAACCTTCAACTCCTTTACCTTTATCTTTAAATAAATAGTCATGTTTATTAGCCATTTCCTTATACTCCTGAAAAGTTTTATAATTTGTAAGCTCAGGAGTTCCAATAGTATCATTTAATAATGAATAAGCATGAGCATGATTAGCTTCAGCAGTAGCAAAAGAAGACAACATCATTCTAATTTCAGGGGGTTTAAATTTAGGTATATAATTATCAAGATATGCTTGAGCTATATCTACATCTCCCTGAGTAAAGAATTTTAATATTTGATTAATTAAATTTTTCTCTTCAGTAGTTAAGCGTTCATTCCAGTCTCTAACATCTTCATGTAGCGGAACTTCGCTAGGTAGCCAGTGCATTTTTTGTTGTAAATTATATGCTTCAAAAGCCCACTCATAATCAAAGGGTTTATAATATATTCTTTCTTTAAATAAACTCATCTTAAAAATAACTCAATCGCTTCTATTACAATTAATATTCCCAATTCAATCACTAGAATGGTATGATAAATAGTCCATAAAACTGTTTGTTTTTCTATTTTCTTTATTACGCTTCGCATGATAAACACTCCGCTTCAGGAATAATAGTACGTTCTATCTTTTGAGATACTAACTCCGCTCTTTTTATTGCTTCAGACCTACAATAATAAAGAGTTTTTAATTTACGTTTCCAAGCTAACATGTGTATATCATGTAACTCTTTTATATCTACATCAGCAGGAACAAAAACATTTACGCTTTGTCCTTGACATATATACTTCTGCCTGTCTGCGGCATGTTCTATTATCCACTGTTGATTTATCTCAATAGCAGTTTTAAAAATATCTTTTTCATAGTCCGACAGCTCTTTAAGATGCAAGACCGAGCCTCTGCGAGAGACAATGGACGACCATATATCATCATTGTTTATACCTTTCTTTTCTAAAAGTTTTTCTAAATATTTATTCTTAACTAAAAAAGAACCTGACATTGTTTTTTGAACATAAGCATTTGCTCTGTAAGGTTCTATTGAGGGAGAAGTAGTCCCACAAATTATTGAAGATGAAGCGTTAGGTGCAATAGCTAATAAGTGTGCATGACGTAATCCTGTGCCTTCCATGTCAGGAGCTTCACCTCTCTTAACAGCTAATCTTTTTGATTCAGCTACAGCTTCTTCTTTTATTTTTTTAAACATTTGTAAATTTTTTGATTTGGCTAGTGCCGATTGGAAGGGAATTTTTTGTTGTTGAAGATAGGCATGAAAACCCATAGCTCCTAGTCCTATACTACGCTCATTGTTTGCACTGAATCTTGCTCTGAATAATTCTTCAGGTGCATAATCTATAAAGTATTGTAGTACATTGTCTAAGAAACGAATTATATCAGGAATAAATAAAGTATCCCTTTTCCATTCCTCATATTTTTCTAAGTTAAGGGAAGATAAACAACAAACGGCTGTTCGTGTTTCATTAGTAGGTAGGGTTATTTCAGTACAAAGATTAGAGTGCTTGACACTTAATCCTAAATCTTTTTGTTGCTGTGGTAGTCCGTCATTTACAGTATCAATGTAACAAACATAAGGCTCACCAGTAGCCACACGAGTCTCTAAAATTTTTTGCCACAAATCTCGTGCTGATATTGTGCGTACTTTTTCTTTTGTATGTGGGTCTATTAAATCCCAACTGTCATCATAGGTAGGTTCTTTAATACAGTTATCTATAAGTTCCATAAAGTTATTAGGAACATTAACTCCGTGATGTAAGTTTAAACATTTTCTATGTATGTCACCACCACTAGGTTTTCTTATATCTAAAAATTCTAATATCTCAGGGTGTGATATATCCATATAAGCGGCATAACTTCCTCTTCTAGTTTTACCTTGAGAGAAAGCAAGTATTTCTGAATCTACAACGTGCATAAAAGGAATGACACCTGAACTCTGACTTCCACCTGAAGTCATTGTACCATCAGACCTAACGTGTCCCCAGTAGCCACCAATTCCACCACCAACAGAAGCCAACCAAGCGTTCTCTGTGTAGTGTCCCGCTAATGCACCTCTACTATCTCCAACATAATTTAAAAAACAAGAGATAGGCATACCTCTTTTAGTTCCTGCATTACTTAGTATAGGAGTAGAAAACATAAACCAAAGGTCAGAAGCATATTCATAAATACGTTCAGCCATCTCTTCATTATCTGAAAAGGCTTTTGCCGCTCTCATAAAAGCATCTTGTGGTGATGTTTCATCAGGCAATAAGTATCTATCTTTTAAAGTAGTCTTGCCGAAGTCGGTTAAAAGATTGTCTTTACTATAGTCCATTATTCTTTATCCATCATAGGAGCAGTAACAATAGGTTCTAATTCATCTTGCATTTTTTCTGATTCTGTTTTCATTTCTTTTTTCTTTTTAAATATTCTATCCCAACCTTCTTTATATTTTTTAGTTGGTTGATGTATGGGATTACCAAACATATTAAGGTTCTTACCTTTATATCCGTCAGTCATTATCTTCTTCTTCTACTCTTTTTTCTTTTCTTTTTAATTTTTCTTTTCTTTATTTTTATTTCAATTTTTGTAGCCGTTAAAAAGTATATCCCTAAATAAATTAAACTACTTATAAAAATAAGATTAGATAATACTAAACCTATTAATAAAATAGAATAAATATCCCATTCTTTTGTTGTCCATATTTTATCTACAATTAAAGGAGTTGAAATACTAGCTAACAATAAATTATTATCAGGTTTAAATATTTCTGATTCTTTTACTTCAATAATTGGGACGGCAACCAAAGCATTTTTCTCTTCACTTAACATCTCAGGTTTCTTTAATATAAAAGTTTCATTAACTTTCGTTTGAATAGTTATAACTTTCTCATACACATGAGTTTTAATATCCTTCTTAGTTACTAAATAAGTTCCAACATCTAATCCGCTCCAACTTTTTGCATACACATTATTACTTACTGCTAGACTTGTGCCACTAGATAACAATGCAAACTCACTACACCCAGTTAAAATAATTAAGGCGGCAAGTAAACTTAAAATTTTATTCACCATCTCTATAACGTCTCCTTCTCTCTTCTAGTTTGTCTTCTATTATTCTTGGAATACACCAACGGTAAAACATAACATCAGCAAATAAAAAATTTAATATATAACCTGCTTGTGTATATCTTAATCCCGTTAGTAAAGGTAACATTACAAGAACTATCATCATTAGAAAAATGTATCGGCTTGTATATTTAATGGGGATACCCCAGTAAAACCATTTTTCCATATCATATCTCAAACCCTTGTATATTCTCTAGCTCTTTCGGTTTACCATTTGGATACGAGGGTTCAATAGTAAACTCTTCTCCTGTTTCATCATTCTTACAACCTGCAAGTATCCAGTCCCATTTGAAATCTCCATCTTCTACAAATTCCCATAAGACATCATAAGTACCGTTGTCTTTAGTTTCTAAAAGTAATTCCTGTTTACACTCAGACATAGTATCATAAGTTTTTTCCATTTGAAATGTCTGTTGAGTATCTATAGGACTGCTTCCCATAAGATAAGCTAAGACTAAAATTTTATACATGTTATTGATGTTTATACATATCTTTTTGTATGTCTTCAGCTTTTTCTTCAGGAGTTTTACCAGTAAGTTTTAATTTTACTTCTCCTTTTTCCTGAGTCTCTTGCTCTATTAATAAATTAATATATTGTATAGCCTTTTTTAAATCACCGAGTTGTTCTTCTTTAGTTTTGTGTTTATGTCTCCATCTACATATATATTTAATAGCAT
>VTLG01006748.1_pt1 | contig 11026 bp, 15 predicted proteins | sample 4694571 | NCBI WGS metagenome assembly VTLG01 (sample SAMN12604809, study PRJNA352737) | marine metagenome | biome: ENVO:00000447; feature: ENVO:00000209|ENVO:00000569|ENVO:01000036; material: ENVO:00002151; isolation source: viral sequences binned using virsorter ... | reverse complement strand
CTCCGAGTCAGACCTCACAAAAAACACGGAATTCCGCATAAAATGGCCACGTGGAGAATTGGGCTCGCTCCCCGCGGATGCTCAGCAGGACCTTCTTCTGGAATTTATGGCCTCTCAGGTCGAGTCCATGCAGGCTGATATGGAATCAATGATGAGTAATACTGTTAATATTAAGAGATCTCAGCAGGATATAGAGCGATTGCTCAACGACGTTGAGAAGCTCAAAGATAAAATTAGGGAGAACGGCAATGGAGGTAATTAGCATTATTGTTATGTTCATATTTGGAAATATGAACGATCAGGAGCATAGAATGACACAGTATGTTCCAATGGATTCACTTTCCTCATGCATGAAGGAAGTGAGACTGCTCAAGAAAAAAGAAACGGATTATACGAAGGACGCATTTTGCGGTCCTGCTCTCGTTGAATTAAATGAAGCAGGGGAAGTCGTTAAATTACACAATGAAATGCCGGAGGGTAGTACGTTATCATTAGATAAGAAAAAAATAACCAAAGAATCCATGGAAAAATGGACTCTTAAAAGCAAGGAAAAATGGGAGAGCAACAAATGATAAAAATTTTATTTTTACTAATAACACTACTATTCAGCGGCGCTGCTTATGGCGCTGAATCCACAACAGAAAGCATGGAAGGTAAAATGTCCACTCCAGAGGTAGTCTTTGCTGTTTGTGTATTTGCTGATGGAACATTAATTGATCATAAAGGTGCTGAAAGCATGAGTGACTGCCTTAAAACCAAAAGGGAAATCACAAAAAAATGGAAATTAAAATCACAGCAAATGGATTCCATTGAAATAAATGGGATCACATACAAAATAGACGGAGAACATCTTGCATTTATGTGTGATTTGGTGGACGCACACGTTCACCATTACGAAGATGGGTCTTGGGAAATAGTTGAAATTCTAGGAAAACATAAAAGTGATTAAGTATAAAGAAAATGTTTAGTCTTTGCGTTGCCCGTACGATTGAATCACTTTCAGCATCGAATAAACACCGTTTCTCCTACCAGGAGTCAAGAGACTTTGCAAATTCAAGCCGTCTAGTGATTTTTCTTCGAAGGATGCTATATCGCTTCTTGTAGAATTGCTGAAGACATCAGCCAGAAGACACACCATACCCTTTGAAATTAACGCAGCTGAATCAGCTGTAAAATAAATCTTATCATCATATGTAAAGTGAGGGACAAGCCACGTCTGTGACTGGCAGCCTGGAACCTCGAACTCTTTCAACTTGAATCTCTCCGGCACGATCGCCGACTTCTTCCCGAAGTCCATGAGCCAGGTATAGCGGTCCATCATGTCATCCATGCTGTTTAAAGTATCAATGTAAGTTTGCAGCTTATTTTGAATCAATGGGTTCCAGTTCTTCCTGCATCTCTTCGGATGTAGTTCTCTCTTCCTTCTGCCTTATGGATTCCTTCATTGACATGTCAAGCAATTTTTTTTCCTCCACCATCTTGGTATAAAAATCTTTTTGAACAATTTGTTCAAAAGTGTCTCTTGGCTCGTAGACAAATTGTGCAGCACAGTATCCACATAGTGCCTTATTAGTTTCATCGAAGGTGTACCACACAATGGGATGGTCATCGGCGCATGAAAATGTTTCAGTGTGAATTATTTTTGCAGTCATAAAATAAAAGTAGGTGTTTGTTCGCCAACATAGGCACCTATCACATTAAATTCGAAGTACTCTATTGCTTCTAGTTGATCCATGTCCTTCATTAAAATTTCAATACACTTATCTCTATTATAAGCCACAGACATAATATTAAATTGCTGTGCTACTCCTATAATTGCATCATCAAAACCATCAGCAAATAATAATTTAATATCTGGGTAATCTTTTTCAATCTGTTTCCTTTTAACCATGCTTGTATCTCTTTCTGTTACGCTTGTTCCATCGTTTATGCCATGCCCATACGCTGACCTTGCTCCCATACACTTCACATAGGTTCAAGAACCAATCTTTAATTTTCCAGATCACTGTTGCACTCCGGTTGCAGCTTTATGCAAGCTATTGTATTTTGTTCATCGGCAACTAATTTGTCGATGTCCTCATCCCCACAATCTATTTTTGTGCAAATAAATTCTCGAGGAGGTAAATCAGTTACGATTATAGCATCATCATCTTTTTTCCATGGCCATTGCATGCTTGCGCATCCTGTTAACAGGCCAAAGAGAAGAAAGGCTAAAATGAGTAAAATACCCGGGTACAATAGGTACCGGGAACCCTTTAAACCCCGATATAGGGCTTCTATGGGCTTTTTTATTTGGCGGAAAACGGTCGGTTTGTCTTTTGGGTCCCAGACTTCCACTATTTCTCCTTTCCGTTGTCTTTTGGCGGTTCTTCCTTGATTGGACGCTCTTTTGTTCTAATTTTAGCATTGAAGGCAATTGAAATACGCTGCTTGGTTGGATGTGGATTGGGTACAACATCATGTTGAAGATAAGATGGAAATAATAATAAATCTCCGTCGTGAGGTTCGTGTCCAATCATGTTAGAATGAGGCATGCCAGGTGCAATCATTCTGTAAAGCTGTTCGTGTGTTGCAAATCTAATTATACCAGTTCCAGATCCTTGTACATAATAGACTCCAGATACATCCGCATTAGCCATATAATGAGTATGAAACATATTTCCTGATCCGGGCTCATTGACATTTGTCCAATATACTACATCCGCATCCACTGGAACCTTCGGCATGAAGTAATCGGTCCATGCAGCTAGGATCATGCTCATAGGTTTAAACAATTCACCTTCACATTTATATTTCTCGGTGCTCCTCCAACATCCAGGATTAGTTCCAATTAAACCTTTTGGATCCTTTTCCCTTAAGGACATAATTTCATTTAATAATAAATTATTTAGATTCTCATAATTTTCCCACCGCTTGTAGAACAAGCGTGTGTCCTGCACGGGAATCTTTGCTATTATATCTTGACCTACCGGCCCGTCTTTCTCTTCCGCCATTTCGCTGACCTCAACTTTCTCTTTTTACTGCCGATCTTTCTCCGGCCTTTGTGTTTTGCTAAGCCCACCTTAGCCATTATGGTCCCACATATTTCTCTTTATATTTCTCAGAAATCTCCAAAGAGCAATACGGACCGCATAAAAAATTAATCGGATATTTAAGAGAAGGATACCACGATTTAGAGAACGTATAGTTCCATTCATTGCCATCAAACCACGTATCGCAGTTGAAACATTTGAATTCTGGCGCTGTCCCTCCTTTAGGACCTGCTCTGACTGACGCTGCATCATAATCAACACCCTTCTTAAACCCCACAAAGACCTTCGCATTCATCGGCGAATTCTTCATCAAAGGTTTCCCCAAATAAAGAACTTTGTTTTGGTTTCTCTTGAAAATCTATGCTTCGGAGTGGTACAGCCTTTTTATGTAAAAACAGTTCAGCTGTTGTATTTTTTAATCCGTGTCTTATTTTATCATCAACCTCACATGCATCCTCAAAATCTTTTGGATAATTCTTCTGCATGTTTTTCCACTGATCATTGTGGTGATAAGGACATCCTATGCACGAGGACTTGCCTGGCATAGGATGTTTTTTCATGTCACGGTACCACTGTAAGCAGTCCGCTCTTGACATTTTCATCTCGATCAATGGCCAACGGGATTCAATCCATGGCAATCGTGCTTTTTTCATACGCATTGCTTCATCTGTTGAGATCCCAATCCATTGTTCGACGATTGTTCCTTTTTTCACGCGGTGGCGTGGCTTTACACCAAGTATCCTCCGCATTTCCTTTTGTATGGGAATTACTTTATAATCATGTGTACACTGTCTGTACAGCATTCCAACCTTTCCACCAGGACGTGCTGCAAATAGTGGTGGATTTGGTACACGTCCGGCGAAAGACTTCCACTCTTCATTACCTCCTGGTATAGGATTAGCTGCGCGAATAAGATCCTCACGGATATTGCTTCGTTCAACAGTAATGATAGGGCAAATAGTTATGGCTTTCTTTAAATATTCCACATGCTCATACACGAATGAGGGTTCCCATCCCGTATCAGCAAAAATCATGTAGTCTGGTTTGTGTTTGGTTAGTCCTTCTTGCGCCATGAGTGCGAGACAGGAAGACTGAACCCCTGCCCCGAGTGATAGGATCCGCATTGTGGGTTCTTTTGTTTTTCCTTCTTCGTCAAGATACTCCGGCTCTTTCGTAGCAGCCACAGCGGCCATGTTATTAAGAGTCTTTTTAGTGACCTTAGTAGACATTTCTTCCAAAAGTTTACGTCTTTCATACTCCATCTGCTCCTGATTTATGGCAAAACCTGGTTTTGCCTTGGGTTTCTTACTTTTACCCTGTTCTCTATAGCCTCTGTTCACTTTGCGTTCCCCCAATTATCCTTTACTTTATATTCAACTTTAGATGGAACTTTTAAATCCACACAAGTTTCCATAATATTTTTAACATCCTCACCTTCTTTATCAGATTTTACGCTACAATTCAACTCATCATGCATCTGTAGAAGTGGTGTAATTCCTAGCTTTTCATACACATCCACCATGGCCTTCTTTGTCTGGTCTGCAGCTGATCCCTGAATCAACCTGTTAAGAGCTTTATAAGTCCCAGCTCTCTTTACATTACCATATTCTGCTTCTGCTTGTTTTAAAGGTAATCCTTTATAAAATTTATTTGGCTCATACCAGTTAGGTTCATATAAATCAAATCTACATTTACGACCAAGTAAAGTCCTAATAGTTCCTACTTGATTAGCTCTATTCATAACAGCTTCTAGCATTCCTTGCATAAAAGGGACCTTAATTCTAAATTCTTTAAGCATTGCTTTAGCTTCCATCGGAGTGATATCCAAATCAACTGCCATCTTTTTATATCCCATACCATACATGACACCAAGACCAATAGTCTTTGCTAGTCTTCTAGGTATATTTGCCATGTCCGCTGTCTGTTGGTGAAAGTCCAATCCCTTTACAAAGGCTTGTTGAACTGTTTCTGCTCCATCATTCTTATTGAGAATGGCAAAATGTGTTAATAGTCTAGGTTCTTGCTGTGAATAGTCAGCTGAGATCCAATATTCCCCTTGCTCTGGAAGAAATATCTTTCTTACCTCAGATCCAAACTCACTTCTAATAGGCATTTGCTGTAGATTAGGGGCATACATGGAAAATCTGCCTGTTACAGTACCTCCACTGTCTCCTCTTATTTGATTGACATGTGCATGAAGTCTATCATTATGGATATATTTTGCTATACCGTCTATAAAAGTTCCTTGCAGTTTATTTAAAACTCTTGCTTTAGTTACCATTCTAGGAAGCTCGTGCTTGTGGGTCTCTAAGAAAGTTTGAGTAAAGCTCGGTTGTCCTAAGGCAGTATGGGGATATTCTAGATTAACTCTATCAAAGGCATCAGCCACTGATCTAGCCGACCATAGTTGCACTTCACCACCTGTCAAATCTTTCATTCTTTTTAAAAATTTTTTCTCTTTAATACGCAGTTTTCTTTTCAATTCCATAGCCCGTGTCATATCAATTCTAATACCACGCTTGGTCATATTAAATATAACTCTAATTAATCTGCATTCCATGTCATACACTCCTTCGAGTGCATCTTTCTCTATCTCTACCATGAGTCTTTCGTGAAGCCTGTATGTCAGTAATGCATCCGCTTCAGCATACTCGCCTACAAACGATGCATGCATTTTGTACATGTCAGCTTTGGGATCAAGTCCAAGTTCTTCAGCTTTAGCTTTAAGAACCTTTTCATCTTTTCGTTCCCCTAGATAATCTATGCCCATTTGATTTAAAGTATAGGAATATCTATTCTCATTAAGAAGAGCTGAAGCAATCATAGTATCGTGGATATATCCTTTAACTTCTATGTTTAAAGTTGATAGCCATCCAATATCATACTGTGCATTATGAAATACTTTTTGAATTGAATCATCATCACATATGGACTTAATATATTTAATAACTATTTCACTGTCCATATTTCCCCCACCTTCGTGAGCTATTGGATAGTAAGCTGTAAATTCACCACTCGATATGGCAATCCCTATGACTGAACCCACCTTTCGAGGCCATCCCGGTCCCATTGTCTTCAGGGTTGTATCACACGTCTCCAGATCTATAGCCACCACCTTTTTTCCTTTCATTGAAGGAAATTCTGTAGGATGTAACCATTCTGACTTAACTACATTTTGATTAAATAAATCACGAACCATTTTTAAGTTCTCCTGCTATTGCCATGTATGCAGCTCCATCAACATAATCATCAATGTTATGTTTTCCAACCTGCGATCTAGATATTTTTACCAATCCCATCATAATAGCAGCTTCATCAGCTGTTATGGAAGCCATTGGCTTTAATTTATCATCAAGATATATATTCCAGAACTCTGCAATTTGTGCATGATTCTTAAAGGCATCACCATGTGATTCCTGTCTGCTCTTACTTACCAGTTCAGCAGCTTTCATTAGTATTTCTTCTTTGTTCATATGATGAATCCTCTCTCTTGTTGGGGTTGTATTATATGCAGTTCTTTCTTAGCACGTGTAGCCCCTACATAGAATACACGGTTAGTGTCGTCCGAATCCTTTTCCATCTCATCACGATTAGCTCTTGATATATCAGTGAAGAGCATGACATTGTCACACTCTCCACCTTTAGCAACGTGGATTGTACTTAAATTAATAAGAGGATCCGCAGTTAAATTTTCTGGATTAAATCTTTCCAAAGCTCTTAAGTATTCTTTATCTCTGTCACCAATCTTTTCAAAAGCGACATCCCAAGGAACACTTGTTTTCAATAGACCATGGTGTTCTACAAGATCTTCTATGTTGTATGATTGTTCTTCCTTACTTTCACCTTCAAATGATTTAAGATTTTTATAACCTCTTGCAACTCCTGTTTGAGAAGTTAAGTGACTATATATATCTGTTACATCCTTGTAGGAGATATCCCTAGCTTCATGCAACCTATTCCATGCATCCACGGCATTTAAAAGTTCTTTTTTAACCGCCATCTTGTTATTCTTTTTATATGGTAATCCTTGTATGCGCAGGTCATTTTCAATCTCATTGAACATGTATTTGCACGTAGCTAATACTAGCCAATTTCCTTCACGAACATTAACAGCTTCTGGGTAAGCATGAAACTTTAGAACTCCTTTATAGTCTCTAGGATTCCACTCCTTTTCCCTTCTGTTATGTATTCTGCTAGCTATATCTACGGCTACCTTGTGAACTGATTGAGGACATCTATGGGAGTGTTTCAATACCTCTACATTTCCTTTCATCTTAATTAAATGTTCCACATCAGCTCCAGCCCATCTGAAAATAGCCTGGTCATCATCACCACTTATGTAAACTCTTTTAGCATTTCTCCACATTTTCTCAGCCATTTCCCATTGCAAATTGTTCAAGTCCTGCGCCTCATCAATAATGACAACATCTAGTTTAGGCACTGGACCGGATTCAATATAGGTTGAAAGCATATCAGTGAAGTCATGCTTGTAATTCTTTTCCTTGTAGTCCTCTAAGGATCGGTAAGCTCTGGACAGTTCACGCCATGCCACATCCAGGTTATATTTATTATAAAATTCTTGTACCTCCATCTTCTTGACTCTAGCTTTATTTATTATTCTTAAAAATTTATTATCAGTTGAAATTATGCCAGTATCATCCCAATCCTGAGAGACAAAATTTAGATCCACTCCATAGTCCTTAGCAAAGGTTTGATAATCGTGAGCATTCATTACTTCAGAGTGAGTCATTCCTAGTTGTCTCTTGCCAAAGGCATGAAGAGTACTAAAATAAGGAAGATCGTCATCGCTTAAATTAAATTTTTTTGTTGCTCTATTTCTGGCTTCATCAGTTGCTTTGGTAGTAAAGCTGACGAAAGCTATAGCTGAGGGATCAGTACCCTCTTTGAGCTCCCGGTCCACTATCCTCAGTAAGTTCTCCGTCTTCCCTGTGCCAGGAGGTCCTAGTATGATATTAATCTTTTCCATGAAAATCACACCTCCCGTCATCGTATACATATAATAATTTAACACCTATTTTTTTCTACATATAATAATTTAACACCTATTTTTTTCTGATGTTCATTCACTATCCTGCTTATCCTGTATCCTTTTTTAGGACCAGTCTTTCGTATGGAAACACTCTTGACATCCAACTTTAAAACTTCACCGGTCCCACGATCCACTGCTATTAAATCTATGGGGTCATTGTCCTGCGTCTTTATGTATACTAAATAATTTTGCTTTATAAGCCAAGCCGCAGCTACGAATTCACTGTGCTGTCCTTTCATAACTTTACTAAAATGGTATGACATTTTGCTCCTGTATCTCATGCTCTACATCAGGTTTTTTGAATGCAGGAACACCCCATGTGTTTACTCCTGTTCCATTAAGCTTCCAGAATCTGGAAACTCCATTAACTTTTCTAAGCTCCGCTATGATTTGTCCTGTGTTGCTGTAGTGGGTAAACTTGTTTCTAATGAGATAGGCATGCAAGTCTTTCAATCTGAAATAGGTTCGTTGCAGTTTAACTTCTTTTTTATTTTCATCTATCTCTGTAACCCATTCAGTCCATGGTTTACGCAATGTTAATTCTTCTTTCTTCTGTGCCTGCGCCCGATCAGTGCAAAACTCCTGGAGGTGAGATAAGAACTGACCGGCCACAGTTCCATCATTGGCAAAATATATATTGGTGGCATTCTTTAACAAGCCATTAACGTATTTCTGCCATTCGATGTTCTTCATCAAAGGAGGCATGATCTTTAATACTTCCATGGATCTCTTTTGAAACTTTGTTTGAATCTGTAGTTCTTCTGTTGATAGTTGTATTTTGTGATCTGACTTTGGATCCTCAGACATTATCTCTGCAATAAAATAAGGGGGTTCAGTGTTTAATACTGTTAAAGATAGTATCTGCGCATAAGAATTGTCATTTCCCACGCCGTGCTTTCTTGTTCTGCATAAATTTACATTACAATAGGAAACAATAGGTTGATCCTTGCACTTATACATGTATCCTTTTTTATCCAATGCCTTAACGACATTAGCAACTTCCCTGTGATCAAGGGGTGGTTTCATGAATTGTTGATTATGCTCTTCTAATAGTTTCTCCCAGTTGTCCGGGTCAAATTTTTTTAAATAAACTCCAATGTTGAACAGTCCGTTGTTTCTTGTTCCTGCGGGAAATCCTTGTGAGCACAATGACTGCAAGCATGGAGGTCCATCTTTAATTACTTTTTTAGGGGGTTCAGTACCTGTCTTATCAATATCCTTGATGGCATACTTATCATACATATCAAAGAACTCTTCTAAAGTTGCTGCGGTTGCATCATCCTTGATTGCATACCGAACTGACTTATCGCTGTTGAAATAAGGAAGGTTTAAAAAACTTCCTAGATCTCCTTTTTCTATTTGAATGCCAGATTGTTTTGGAAAAATTTCAGAGTTGGAATGGCCAATTGTAGCTGCCATATCAGTTAATTTACTTCTAACAAGTTTGGAAGCTATTGGCTGTTGCATGAACAGGAAGAGATGTGCTCCTCCACTTTTAGACTTACAGTAAACTAAAGGTAAATCTAACTTTCTGATTTTGTTAATGAGTGCGCGATGATCCAGAGGATAATTATCAATATCAATACATCCCCACTTAGTAGTATTATCAGCCCTAATAGGAATAATCCCAAGAGACGGAGCCTCACCCTTAAGGTGTTTTTCCCATAATTCATCTGTAACCTCCTTTGTTACCATATAGGATTTGCCTTGCTGCTTACCGTCAGCACGCGAACCGCCTGGTTGGTGCTGACCATAAGCTATATCCAAACCTTCAAATATAGATTTAAATTTTTTAAATACCACTCGAAACTCCAGTTACATACCTAAAAAGGTATGTCTTCTTCTGTTTCGGGTTTATCTTTTTGGATTAATTTAGGGGTTTCGGGCTTTGCTTCTACGGCTCCGCTTTGAGCGGATTGAGCAAATGCTTTACTTTCACCGTATATAGTAGCATCAGAAACCTGATCCCCTCTCTCAACTTGGAATCCAAACCAACTTCCTCTATCATTTGATTCACTCACTGTTGATAAAGTGTAAGTGAAAGCATATGTAGGAGGAGTAAACATCCCAGATGGACCCTTAATTTTTTGTGATAGCATTAAGCTGTTCCAACGTCTGCTTTTCTTAAGCTGACTTGAAGCCATGCTGATCACAGCATTTTGGTATCCACTATCAGTAAGCATAATAACATAATGATAGGCTGTTTGAACAATATGATTTCCAGTAGGGAGAATCATTTTGTTGGTCATAGGGTCCCTTTTTGTTTGACCTATAATGCCACTCTCGGCGCTATGGGAGGCAATGAATCCGCCACCTTGTTCTCTAGGTTTCCACTCAACATATCTCAAGTGGTAGAAAACAGGAATGACTTTTACATCGTCAAAGGTTTCCTGTGTTACTGTATTATACAGTTGTCCTGCTTTAGCAGTTTCTATGTACTCTGCTTTTGAAGGATTTAATTGAGGACTTGAAGTTTGCAAAATGCTAATGTAAGGGATAGCTGTATCCCTTGCTAGATTAAGCTCGCCAAAGCCACTCAAAGATTTAGCGTCCTGTGCAATAACTGCCAGGTCTACGCCATTACTTTTTTTAGGTTTTTCTGTTTTAGACATTAATATTTCCTCTATTCAGATTTAATTGTTGTTTTGTGACCAATAAAAGCGCCAAGAAGATCCATAGGAAGTTCCTTGCCTGCTTCATACTGTTCACGGACGAAAGCGCGTAGGGTGGAAGGTTCGACCCATTCGCGTTGTGCAGATTGATATCCTTTCTCATTGAGATGGGATAACAATCCACTAGCTTTCTCTTCTTCATTCCTTCCAAAGCTACAAGTGACTTGGTTCTTTACTAAATCCCCAAATCCGTTGTCTCTTAACCAAGTATACACTTTAGCTCTATTTTCTTTTAAAGGTGTAGCTGTGTAATACTCGGAAACTTTTATTTT
>VTLG01017199.1_pt1 | contig 11027 bp, 20 predicted proteins | sample 4694571 | NCBI WGS metagenome assembly VTLG01 (sample SAMN12604809, study PRJNA352737) | marine metagenome | biome: ENVO:00000447; feature: ENVO:00000209|ENVO:00000569|ENVO:01000036; material: ENVO:00002151; isolation source: viral sequences binned using virsorter ... | reverse complement strand
CTCTCCATCCAGGCTGCGGATCTTTCGTGCAATGTCATCAGACGTGAGGTGCGAAAATTTTTGGGTTTCAATAACAAAAGATTCTGCCAGAGCTTCACTCCAGCCGATAACAACAAATGCAGTGCTATCCACAAAACCCAGGTCAACGCCAAGAGCATAGTGCCAATCAACGTCAGGCAGTTCATCAGACAAGTTACGCACCTTGTCAAACTGGTAAACAAGTGAGTTTTCATCTCTGACCCATTCTCCGCGATACTCCCTCCTAAATGTTGCATCACTCTCTGACCAAAGGTTTTCTTCCTTCTTTCTCTCCAGCCAATCTGCAGCCCCTGGAAGATGTGGATTGTCCAACAGTGTCCATGCGTGTTGCTCCCAGGGGGATTTCTGCAGCTGGTCTGAATCGTAAAAATATCCGGCACTTGAGGCAGCTGGTGTTCCAAACATCCAAATGGATCCATCCAGATCCAAAGATGCAGGCTCCAGAATATCGTCAATCAATGTTGCAAGTGTCTGCGACTTAATCGACTGTGCCTCATCAATTACTGCAAGCGCATACTTAGGTCCACGAAACTTCTCAATCTCATTTGCATCCTGGCAGCCACCCATTATAATTTGCGAACCATTCTGGAATCTGACAGTTAAACTGTTCTCCAGGAACTCCATTCCAAATGCAAATTGCCTCTCAATCTCACGCAAGGTTGCCCAAACAATCCGCCTGGCATTCTTGATTGAAAGAGTGATGTAAGGAACCAGGATGTTGTCATTTGTAACTGCTGCAGATATTAACCCTACAGCTGCAAGATGTGTCTTGCCTGCTCGCCTGGAACAACGTGCTAATTTCTTTTTTTTGGGGGAATCTAAAAATACTTTTTGATGCGGATGCAAGGAATTTACAAGTCCACCGCATAGCTCCTTGAGCTTCCCCCTTACCTGATCCCTAGCCCGTTTTCTTCTTACGGCCTCTTCTACCAGCAGGCGCTGCTCCTTGCTCCACTGAAGGTCGTTCGCTGCTTCCCGCCTTGCTCTTGTCTTTGGCCTTCCCGCCATACTCTTCCATACTCTGAATGTTACTCAATGGAACCAACCTGGTATGACTGACTCCCTCAACTATTCTCTGTACCCTCACTACATTATCCACTAAAAAAAGTGAGGTTACAGTGCCGTTCTTCTCTCCGCGCATCAGTATCTCTGACGTTCCACCAGGCATTGTCAAAATGCGCACCAAATGTATCTTCTCAAGTTCCATAAATCATCCTGTAGGGGTTATAAAAAAAGCGAATATTAGGGAAAGCAGTAAACAGGCTTTCCGTTTTGTGGCTAATCATCATCTTGCCTTTTGGTATGCCAGCGGACCTCAACAAACATCCGCCAATCCCAAATCCCCTGAATGCGCTTTTCACATAGATAAAATGCAACAGCTCACCATCACAACAAACATAACCCCACACTGTATCGGGATCATCCGGATCACAGGCAAGGGTGATGGAGGAGTTGCGAATTATTTTTTTGAGGAGCGTGTCATGCTCATAAATCAATAGGGGGTGGGGTGGTGGTGGAGTGTGGCGGGTGGAGCTAAAATCCCAGGGTGGCTCTGCAGCCACTGTTTTACACCAGGAATCCAGTACAAAGCGAATAGCTCTATCGTCAGGCTCTGGCTTGCGTAAAAGTATGCCAATCTGCTCCTCATTGCGGTGCGAGGGATAAACAATCCCGCGATCTACTACTGAATCTGTTGTAATCATTGAACTTTTTTCAGTCATCAGCTGGATTGTGTGCATTGTGTGTGCATTTGCTTACATCCATACGTTGTGATAATACAACCATATGTTCGATTTGGCTTATTATCGTACATATAGATTTATCATTTATCAGGCAGCTGCGGAAGGTTCACAGCATTCAACAAAGCAGGATCTTCCCTCAATTCGTTCAATAGCTCTGAATCGCTAATTCTAGCTAGATTAACCTGGATCTTTGCCACTGATTGCAAGTCATTAGCCCACTGATCTGGAGCCTGGTTCTTGAGATAAAACATCGTAGCGTGAGTGTTTCCAGACTCTGCCTGGCTTTTGAGGCAACCAGTCATGTTCTTGATTCCTCGCGCGCGCCCGCGCAAGATAGCCTCGTTGAGCGCGCCCATTTGAGCCTTATATTTATACAACGTACTTGGGTTAATCCCCAGGTTCCATGCAGTCTGCTCCATGTTCATGCCCAACGCACCGCACTCTTCTGCTTCATCTATCACCGCTTGTGTAACTTCAAACTTTGGATGCACTTCTAGCTCCCTTCCTTCTGTTGGTTGTCCTGCTTACTACTCTGAGGTTCTTGCGCTTATTACTTCCGCCTTTGCTGAGTGGTTTCTTGTGGTCCACTTCTTTCCCATCACCTACCTTCAGTCCAAGTGCATACCTGGCTCGATGCCTGGCGTTGTTGTTCTTACGCTGCTTTGGTTTCTTGTGATAGGTGTCATACTCCTTGCGGTAGTTGCGTGGTTTCCTCATTTGCCTTTGCGTTTCTTCTTGGCTTTCTTGTAGTGTGTTCCTGGCATAAGCTATTTGCTATTCTTCCTGGCTTTCTTCATCAAACTTCTTTCGTGTTTGGTGTAGTTTGCTCCCATGCTATTTGTGGCTTTAACACTTGAGCCTGGGAAAGTATTAATAATCTTTCTCTCAGCTGAAGTGTAGTTTGCGCCTAATCCTTTGCTCTTTCGTTTCTTAATCTTTGCCATATCAAACTCCCTGGTTGGTTTATTTCTTAACATACCAGATCAATACCCTTGAGGACAAATGATGTGTAACTACATAAACCTTTCAAACATTCGCTGCACCTCTGGATCCACCTTGAGGTAATCCCTCAAACTCTCATAGTAATCTGCTGCATCTTCCCTGGTCTTGATGTTTTGCAGATCAATCCTTACCAGCTTTCTGTGATTGGTGAGGTCTGGAGTTTTGGGTGGGGTTCTGTTTGGTTCTGGTGATGGATTATACTTTGGCTTTGGCGGATCTTCCAGGAGCTGCTGCACCATTCCATTAATCGGATTTAGAAATCTTTCTGCCGATTTATGATATTTCCCGCTTGCTTCAAAGTGCAGCTCTGTTGCTCTCTGGATTTCTTCTGCGCTTAGTTTTTTGTGCAGCTCCCTGTAATGTTTCTCGGCTTTGTTTTTAACACCTGGGTTCTTTCTGGCTTTTGCTCTCCAGTTTGTCCACCAGGTTTCAAAGTCTTTCTTTTTACTTTCTTTTAAATCTTTCTCAGTTTCATTTTCAGTAACATCAACATTAACAGTATCAGTAACAGTATCGGGTTTTCTAGGTTTCTGATCTAACCCAGATAACCCACTAGGTTTTCTAGGTTTCTTAGGTCTACCACCTAGTGATCCATTCTCTCTGCTGGATTGCGCACGATCTAACCACTTCTCATGATCAAGAACAAATTGGTTCTTAAAGAACTCAAATGGTATTTTTATACCAGGTTCAACCTCAACACCATTACTAATTTGATACTGAAAAATTGCCCGAAATAGTTTGCCCAGGTCATCATCACTGAGATGTTTTATAGGCTCATAAAAGTTCTTATATATTACAAAAGACTTTCTATCTGGAACATCCATGTCTACCTTTCTCAATATGGAATGTCATCTCCCATAGGCGGAGCAGTTTCCTGGTCATCAGCTGGAGGTGCATTGTCTCTCAGTTTCCCCAGGACATCCATTGCAGATACTGGTTTGTTTATACCTTCATCATCACCTAATGATACTGACTGACTCTTGCGCTTTATATCTTCCTGGTCACCAGCTGCTGCTGTTAATGCACCAAATGGGTTGCCATCACCAAAGATTACCCTGAGATCAATGGCAGCTTCATTCATCACATCTATAATCTTCTGGTCTGGTGGCTCAATCGGTGGCTCCGCAATTACAGTGTACTCAGTCTCCATTCCGGATCCGGTCCTGCCAATCTCAATTATGTAGCTCCTGGGATCACCCCACTTTGGATTTTTGGAATATGCCAGGATAGGATCCTTGATTGTACGCTGAGTTACCTGGAATACTTTTGCTCTCTCCTCATCCACATGGTAAACAGTAAACATCCAGAACAGCTTTGGGCTTGCATTCCTGTCAATGTCTTTCAGCTGCTTGGAACATGGCTTGCCCAATTCGTATGGTTCTCGATGTGGTTTGTTATCCTGATCCCATGCTTCCCACCCCTGGATGAAAGTTGCAGGATCCTTGCTGGTTCCCATAATTCTGATTCGGTGCTTCTCATTCTCTTTTATCTTCAGATAATCTGAAGTCAAACTTGGTTCCGGTATCGGCTCAAACATATCATTCTCCTGTTAGTAGTTTTCATTGTTGAATATATCCTCTGGTTCATCTACCAGGTTTGCTAAATCATTAGCATTTAAAGTGTTGGGATCTGCTTCACGAAACTTAAATTGCAGCCCAATATTAGGAACGTGCGCTGCAACCTCTGCAGTGTACGTTGTGACTCTGCCACCAGCTGCCTTGTACTCCTGGAGTTCCTTTGCATAATTACTGGTGGCAATGTCAGTCTCATTAACATCTCTTACATTTTCTATTGGAAGTGGCAGGAGCTTTGGTACGCGATGCTTACGCATTCTCTTGCAGGCTTCACTGCATATCTTTGACCTGGGATATGGTGGAGTGAACAGCTGACCGCACTGGCAGCATGGTATTTGTTTAGGTACAATCTTGCGCCTGCGCTTGGCAACTTCTTTCAGGTATTTATGGTGTGCAGATCTTCTGCAAGTATCTGAGCAAAGCCGGTGGTCCTCACGCTTCTGGACAAACTCCCTCTTGCATTCCTTACATTTTACAATGCCCCACTTACGGCTCTTGTTCTTTGCCCTGACATATCTCTGGTAGCACTTCTGGTCACAAAACCTTTTGCGCTGAGTATTGCGCTTTAATAAAGGCTCTCCGCACTCTGCACAGACTACCAGGTTTCTTCCATCTCCATCATCTCCATTTCCCTTCTCTTCCAGGGAAGTAAAGATTGTGCTTGTGGCTTTCCGTAGCCAGGACCGGATTTGTTTTGCTCCCATGATTTCCATTTCTCAATTGCGTCAATTGCTTCATTCTTACTGTACTCAATTAGCTCCTCATCCAGATAAGTTGTATTAACCTCATAGGGATAATCCACCTCACATAGTATGTACCAATAATCCTTTACCTTAGTCTTAGTTATAGTTTCCCACACTAGCATCTGTAGCCCTGCCTGGATGTAGGTGCGGTTATTGTGAAAGTCTCGATTCCAGGGTTCCAGATCTGCCTTTTCTTTTTGCCTGGTTTTAATATCTGCCAATGCACCCATTTTCTTTGTGCAGTCCAGGTCAGGTCTTGCTCTTACATCAATACCCTGGAGAGTACAGAATCCGCTGCGTTCAAACTGTGCAGCTTCAAGGTATGGTTTTGCATATTCATGTTCCCAGGCATTCTCCATACATCCCTCAACCATATCCCACTCCTTTTGACTGAGGATAATCTTTGGTGCAACCTGGGTTTTTAAAACTTCCAGCTGCTCCTCTCCCTTCTTTAATAACTTATCTGTCTTTGCGGACCTCAAAACAATTCCATCAATTTCGTAAGGCTCCAGGTAAAAGTTATTCTCCATGTTCCTGGTTTGAATCGCGGTATGAATGTAGGTTCCCCAATTCATTCTAGTGGTTGGCTTTTTGGGTTTCTTTCTTTCACTTTCTGCAGTTTTGCAATTCTTTGATGCTGTAATCAAAAAAGAAGCATTTATATCTTCCATCTGGTGATATTCTTTAATATCCAGGTTGTCTCTAAACATCTATATCTCTCCTATATAAAATCCAAGTTAGTTTAGTGTTACATTCATACAATCTTCCACTGGATATGGTGAAATCAAAGGTTCAGATTCACAACAATCTAAACATAGGATTTGGTTGTTCTCAACATCTTGAACAAATGCAAAACTTGGAACAGCTGAATTAGTCATCCTGCAAACTCTCAAGTGAGAAATTGCAACTGCTTTTATAGACTCGCCACACTTATCACATTTGGGATTGTCATCTACTTCCATTTTTCTCTCCTTTTTTATGTATATAAAACCACTCAGGCATTGTGTTCCGTTGCTTGTGCGTAGATCTGAGCATCCAAAATCTGCTCAAAATGGCAGAAACTCCCTAATTTGCTGAATTGTCTTTTGACTCACTTCTGCCAGTGCGAGCTCCACATCCTCAATACTTCTGACCAGGAAATAATATCCGCCAGCTGCCTGAACCGAATCCCTGAACGCTTCCTGGTACATGGATAACTTCCCCCGCTTTCTCTTAACTTCGAGCCACACACTCACTGGTATATTATTCACCAGGACCTGACAATGTATGTCCGCCATTCCCTTATTAGTTGAGGGCCGGTAAATTGTTTTGCCAGCTTTATGCAGCGGAGTGCCAATCACATTGATGCGGAACATCAGGATCCGCTTGGCAGCTGCCCACTGCAGAATTGATTTTTGGATCTGTGCTTCAGTCATTTCTTCTCAACAAATCCATATCCTAATAAATCCGGCAGGCAATACGCTTTATGGTTTGCTCCCCGCCCATCATACCTGGCGCATAGTTTGTACTGCCCACACTTGTAGTTGCACTTCCAGTTTTGAGTGCGCCTTTTTGGTAGTCTCATCCGAACAGCTCTGGATGCTTCTTTTTAAATTCATCACGTTCCTGGTCAAGTCTCTTCACTGTTTCAGTACGTTCAATCTCAGGCAGGATCCGCTGCACTACTTTGTAAAATTTCTGGAAGTCATTCTGCAGCTGCTTAATCAAATGGGAATGATCCTGGAGTATTTTTTTATCTTCAGAGTTCACGCGAGCTTTTCCTTTAAGTGTTCTGACTTATCCCAGGATTGTCTTACAAGTCTGCGAGCTGTTACCATGATCTTTGCTTCCATCTCCTCATTCATAATCCGCGAAACATCAACTTTTGAGAATCCAGAGTTATCTGCTATGCTTTGCATTGTAACCCCAAACTGTTTCATCAAAACTTTCAGCTCAGTCTTGCTCAATGAATTGTTTGTATCTTTCTTACCATTTTTAGCCATTTTCTTTCCCTTCTATATCAATCATTTAAGGCTATACTACTGATCTTATGTTGAATCTTTTTTCTTGCATGTTGTAACAAATTCCTTGATAATGTACACTCCTAGTTGTAACAAGGGGTTACGGCACAACCAGGAAACACAAAATTACCATCGGGGTAAGGGAGTGTCAACACTTTTTTAATTTTAATTTGAAAAAATTATGAAAGATGAAAATATAAAAAAGAGAATCACCGAAGCAATAGAAGATATTGGTGGTAACTCTTCAAAGCTGGCAAGGATGATTGGGGTAACACCCAATTACCTGGCAAGCGTAGTCACTAATCCAGATAAGGGTGTATCTGCTACTCTGTTCAAAGGATTTGCAGAAGCAGGCATTAACCTTAACTGGCTAATTAAAGGACAACAAGATATGTGGATGAACGATAGCAATGGAGCTGCTGTTGCCACACTTTCGGTAGTTCAGGCAAAATTGGATGCTGCACTGGATTTAATATCGAAGCTGGAATACTATGTTGACCGGCTTGAATCTTTGAACCAGAAGCAATTGGAAGGCTCCCATGAAACAACCAAAGAGACTGTTAACTGAACTTAAAAGAACACTATATGAATGCAATCTTCTTCTTTCCGCTATTAATGAGGAACAGAAATCAATGGAAGATAAAAAAACAGAATGGTCCATCTATCAGAGTCTCAAAAAATTAGGCATGACGGATGACTCAAATAACGAACCCAATTAGGAGAATAATATGAGAAAAGATATTAAAGACCTGAAGAAGTTTAAAGGCAATGAGCATGGCGGATTATATGCCCTGTTTCCGATTGACCGGAAAAAGACTGTCAAGGATATTCCAAAACTTGAGCAGCATGAGGTGAATGTAGTTGCTAAATTTTATCGTGAAGGTCAGAAAGAATTGCGCGTAGTTCTTTGCAGAGTTGATGAACTTCCAGATTTCAATGGTGATGATCAAGGTGAAGTCATAATTGACAAAATTAGATCCGCCAAAGATAACATGGTCAGGGAAGATAAATTATCCAAAGCGGGTTGGGAGAGAACAGTATCTGATCTGATTGAAATATATAGAAAAGAAAAATTAACAACTTTCAAGGATCCCTGGACACCATCTCAGCGATTAAAAAAGTGGAGTGAAGAATTAGGCAGCCTGACATTGGAAAAAATTGGACCAGCTGAAGTTACAGCTGCAAAAAAGAAAATCACCAAAGGGTTAAGTCCTAAAACAGTGAATGATTATCTATGGGTATTAACTGCCTGTTTTGATTACGGCATCAAGAATTTGCACTGGAATGAAATTGAAAAGAATCCTGCAAAGGAAGTCGTAAGAGAAAAGGTAAATAATGAAATTGTACGCTACCTTACTGATGAAGAAAGAGAGTGTTTTTTTGCTGCCCTGGAAGAAACAACAAGTCCAACCCTGAAAGTATTATGTCACTTTGGAATTAATACTGGATGCAGGAAAGGTGAAGCACTTGGATTGACCTGGAACGATATTGATTTTGAGAAAAATACTATCAGTTTCAACAAGACAAAACGGATCCGAACTTGTACTGGAGTGGACAAAAAAGGTGAGCTTATTATTGAGAGAAATCTTGTTACGCCAACTCTGAAAAATGGCTCAAAAGAAAAAATGATTTCAATGAAAAATATGAGTAAGCTGAGAACACTTTTGATGGAGCATAAACTTAAATCAAGATCTGAATATGTGTTCCCACATGACACTCAGCATTCATTCAGATACCTGTTAAAAAAATGTGGTATTACAAATTTCAGGTTCCATGATCTCAGGCATTCTTGTGCAAGTTATCTTGTTCAAAGTGGAGTACCATTATTGGACACTGCACATCATTTAGGTCAAAAAGATTATAATTCAGTTTTACGTTATGCTCACCTGGCGGAAGATACTACCGAAAAAACTGGCAGTATTGTTGCGGAAAGGATGTACGGAAACAAGTAAAACTGGCTTTGGTTTATTATGTTAATTTATATTAAAGACGATTTTATTGAGATTTCTGATAAATCTTTGAATGATATAATATCGTTGTATAAAGACTTATTAAGATGTATTAAATATCCTGCTCGTAATTATTATTTACCACCAGGTTTGCGTACATCAGAAGAGCTATGGAAAGAAATTTCTACTGGTCATTGGTGTGCTATAAGATGCTACGAAAAATCCTGGAAGTTAGGTAGAATATTTAATGTCAAGATCAGGAATCGTAAGCAAGCGATACGATTTATTGAGAAACATTTTAATAAATATTTATAAGGAAACAGACACACAAACAGACACAAATGGTTTTCTCAGAAAGTCCACAAATCCACAATCCCTTGCTACTACTGGTAGCAGGGGAAGGATCAAGTCCTTCCTCATGCGGGTTCGATTCCCGCTCTCGGCACATAATATCAGTAACTTAGCTCCGAAAACAGCAGACACAAACAGACACATCTGCTAAAAACAGACACAAAACAGACACATCAATATGACCACATTGTTGGCCTGGGGTGCGTACTATCATTGATCGTGTCACAATGTATGAACCTTTTAGAATGCAAACCTCTTTGGCTAATTCCTACTCCACTTACTCCATGCTTCCTGGCAATATCCACCAACCTCAAAGCATCCGCACCCGCGATTAAAATATCTGCTGCAGCTGTTCCATTTTTCCTGGGAACGTGAGGACCATTACTGCCAGTTGAACTCACTTCAGAATTTCTTTTTGCGCAGCGAACCCCGCTGGAAATTCTCAAAGGTCTGTTCATATCTTCCCTAATGTTTTGTAGTATTGTCATGAAGTCTGGATCCATGTCTGCAGCTCCACAACCGCAAGTGCATTCGACTTCTGCGACACTGAAATTTTTAGTTAGCATCATAATAGAAATACCCCCTACAATTTTAATAAAAAAACGCCTGGTAATCACTGGATGACTCAGTGAGAAATCCACATAATGATAATCATGAAACTAACGATTACCAGGATTAAAAGACAATGATGAAAGAAATCTTTTATGACTTCTTTTTTTCTAACGACTCTTCCAATAATGAGACAAGTTTATCGTCTACGTCAGAGTCAGTTTTCTTACTGAGTGACCTAAGAATCAAAATTACTAATTTTTCCATGCAGCCACTGTTCTGCAGGAATGTAAAAGCCATTGTCTTTACGACTCCAAATAATATCATCGGCATATTATTTCTCCTTCATTAATTGAGCTATTTCACTAAGTATCTCATATTGAGATCCACGGATAATTTCTAGTTTCTCCGTATGAAGATTTAAATATTCTTTTATTTCAAAAAGAGCATAATCATGCACAGCAACCTCTTTACCCATATCTATTACTTCAGAATGGACAATCCATACCCAGGTAAAAATAAACGCTGATACTGCAAAGAATATTTTCATATTAATGTGCTGTAATTCTTCCAACATGAACCCTCAAGTCAGTTAATATTTTTTCAATTTCATCCATCTGTTCCTCAAATTTGCTCTCCGCCTGGTGCAAGTGGTCGAGGTGAATTGTGTGTTGCTGAATAATTTCATCGAGTTCGAGTACGGTTGTGAAGAGCCACGAAACGATACTTAAAAGCAAAACGCCCAAAACTGGCGCACCAATTCTGACTAAATTATGCTCAAAAATAGTTTGAGCTTTCCCGCCATTATCTTCTGCTACTACTCTTGTTTTTTTAAGTGCCATTAGTCTTTACAATCAATGTTCATATTCATAAAAACACACTGCCAGTATGGTCTAACATATTCTCTGTTGAACTCCCTGGTTCCCTTAAATGGTTTATCATCCACATAATATCCCAGGTTTTCTGGAGCAGCTGCACAAGATGCAATGAGCAAACTAATTACCATTAGATTCCTCATGTTCAGCATCCTTTTTCTCTCTGAAAAAGTAGTCGGTTATTTTCACTAACACTGCCACAT
>VTLG01012595.1_pt1 | contig 11028 bp, 11 predicted proteins | sample 4694571 | NCBI WGS metagenome assembly VTLG01 (sample SAMN12604809, study PRJNA352737) | marine metagenome | biome: ENVO:00000447; feature: ENVO:00000209|ENVO:00000569|ENVO:01000036; material: ENVO:00002151; isolation source: viral sequences binned using virsorter ... | reverse complement strand
AAAGATTTTGTAGAATTTGAATGTACATCATCTTTAGACTTGCAAAATCGTAATGCACCTAAGAGAATAATTACAAGAAAAGATTTTCCATCTGTTGGTACGTTTGCATGAACACTTGGCAAGAACAGGCATTACACCATGCTAAAACATTATTACCTAATGAGAGTTGTGGCTTAGTTATAGATATAGATGGTAAACAAGAATATTATCCATGTAAAAATATAGCTATAGAAGGTGCTAATAGTTTTACAATAGATCCAGAAGATTATGCAAAAGCAGAAGAAACTGGAACTGTATTACATATATGTCACTCACACCCTAATGGTGACTTAACAGCTTCAGATGAGGATATTAAAAACTGTGATTTTCTTGGTTTATCTTGGTTTATATTTAATCCGTTAGATGATGAATGTATAGAGCTAAAACCAAAAGTTTATAAACCAATGCTTTTAAGAGATAAATTCCTAGATAGGGAAAGAACAGAAGATGAAGAAGGTTTACGCAAAATAAAAGTATATGGAAGATTAGCAGAATTAGTAGGTTGGCACGTTAATTATGCAGATGTAAAAAATATGAAAGATGTATATAAATATCTTGTATGTAATCATCCTGAGATAAATAAACACTTACAAGAAAATATGTATCGTATAACAATAAATAATGATGTAGTAAAAACAGAAGAAGATTTGTTAGTACATAGTGAGGGTGAAATAAGAATTATACCTGTAGTATCTGGTGCATGGTTTTGGATTGCTGCTGCATTTTTTGGAGGTGGTGCTGCTGCAACTGCAATTGGTGGTACAGTGTTTGCAGCTATAGGTACTGTTTTGACAGCTATTGGTACATCAATGGCTATAAGTGGTGTTACAAATATGCTTTTCCCACAGCAACAACCAAATGTAGGTGATATAAATAGTGGATTAAGCGAAACAGATGCAAGAGTTAATTATTCATTTAGTGGAATACAAAACGTATCTCGTAGTGGTGTTTGCATACCTTTAATATATGGAGAAGTATATACTGGCTCAATCGTGGTCAGTTCTGGTACAGACACTGCCCCTGTATTTAAGGATTAATTATGACTATACCAAGTGATATTACTGATGCAAATAGTCTTAGATTTAATGAAAAAGATGTTGAAGGTCAGCTTAATGTAAGATATTACGACAATGAAATGAAAGAAGGCGAGATTGGTTCTCGTCAGTTTGTCACTTTAGTAGATGTTATTGCAGAAGGTGAGATTGCAGGTTTTCCATCTGCTATAGCTGCTGGTCATACACAAGGAACAAATAATTACAACACATCTAGTCTGAAAGATGTATTTTTAAATAATACACAAGTACTAAAACAATCAGCACCTGATACAAATCCTGATGATTCTGATTTTAATTTTGGTACTGCTGATTCAAACAGACCAAGATTTATTCCACGTTTTGGTACATCTTCACAAACAAAAATACCTGGTCTAAAAGAAACAGAAAGAGATAGAACTGTTGGTGTTACTGTTACTGTTGCAAGTCCACAAGTAATAACTATTACAGATACGTCTACTGAAGGTGTAAGAGTTACTATAGGCTTTCCAAGATTACAAAAAATTGAAGATGATGGAAATATATCAGGTACAACTGTTGAATATACAATAGAAGTTAAAAATCAAGCAGGTACATTATTAAAAAAAATAAATACAACTGGTAACCTTACTGGTTTAGATCGTGATATTCATACAGGTGGAGGTAGGATCACAGGAAAAAGCACATCACCATATTTTAAAGATCATATATTATTTTTGCCTGATAATATTCAAAGTTCTGATTTTCCTCTAACTGTAACTGTAACAAGAGTAACGGCAGATAGTACAGATAATTTATTACAAAACTCATTTGAACTTACAACAATTACTGAACTAGTTTTTGATCCAAGTGCATTTGTAAATACTGCTGTTAGTGCATTAAGATTTGACTCGGAAATATTTAGATCTATACCAAGACGTACTTATAGAGTACGCGGAAGATTAGTCAAAATACCTCATAACGCAACTGTAAGATCTGATGGTTCTTTATCTTTTAGTGGATCATTTAACGGAACACTCAAAACTGCAAAAGAATATTGTAATGATCCAGCTTGGGTTTTATATGACATTATTACAGAAACAAGGGCAGGTTTTGGTGATTTTGTTTCTGAAGATCAAGTAGACAAATATGCTTTTTATTCTGCATCAGAATATAACTCTACTCTTATAGATAATGGTCAAGGTGGTACATCGCCTAGATTTAGTTGCAATATTGTTATTCAAAGTAGCCATCAAGCTTATACATTATTAAATAAAATTGCATCAATAATGAGAGCAAGTTTATTTTACGAAGATGGCAAGATAACTCTTTCACAAGACAGACCAACAACAAGTAGTTATTTTTTTTCATATGCAAATGTAACAGAAGATGGTTTTGTATATACAGGAGTAAGTCAAGCTACAAAAGATACAGTAGTAAATGTTAAATATTTCCAAAATGAAACTAGAACATATGAATATGAAACTGTTGAAGATACTTCTGCAAATCAATCAAAATATGGTGTTGTTGTAAAAAATATAGAAGCTATAGGTTGTAGTGATCAGGCACAAGCTAGAAGAATGGGTTTGTGGCATCTTTACACACAAAACAATGAAACTGAAACAGTTGCTTTTACTACAACAGCAGATGCAGGTTCATTAATAAGACCAGGAAATATAATTACTGTGCAAGATCCTGTTCGTAGTGGTGTACGCAGGTCAGGAAGAATATCAGCAGCTACAACAACACAAATAACAGTTGACAATACAAAAGATTTACCAACAGAAGCAGCTAGTGGTGATCAGTTATCAGTAATACTTACTGATGGCACACTACAGACTAAAACAATATCTACAATATCTGGTTCTATTATTACAGTTTCAAGTGCTTATAGTTCTGCACCACAAGTTAATGGAATGTGGTTATTAGTAAGAGCTACAACAGAAACAGAAGATTTTAAAGTTATATCTGTTAAGGAAGACAATAATTTATTTACTATTGCAGCGATGTTTCATAATTCTGATAAATATGCATTTGTTGAAGATGGTGCAGCGATAACAATACCAACAATAACAAATCTTATAGATCTCAAACCTGCACCAAGTAATATTGCAGGTGATGAAAGGATTATTGTTTTAGGTGATAGAGCAGTTAGTAAGTTAATTATTTCATGGCAACCAGTAGCTGGTGTTTCGCAATATTCAGTAAAACATAAGTTCAACAACGGAAGTTTTCAAACAACAATTGTACAAAGTCCTGTTTTTGAAATATTTGATACTGAGCTTGGTACATATGAATTTGAAGTATATAGTTATAATGCATTTTTTGAACCAAGTGTACAAGCAACAACATTAACATTTAATGCAGTTGGTAAGACTGCTGTACCAGGTGATGTACAAAATGTAAAAATTGAACCTTTATCAAATCAATTTGTAAGATTACGTTTTGATAAATCTACGGATGTTGATGTTTTACATGGAGGCAACGTTGTTATACGAAGTTCAAATCTTACATCTGGTGCAACTTTTACAAATTCAGTAGATGTTCTCCCTGCATTGCCTGGCTCAGTTAGTGAAACAATTTTACCAAATATTCAAACAGGAACATATATTTTGAAATTTCAAGATGATGGAGGTAGATTAAGTAGTGGTGAGGCAAAAATAGTTGTAATTGGTACTACACCTGATCCTTTTCCTAATTTAGCAGTATTTACAGATAGAGAAGATACAGATTCACCTCCTTTTAATGGTGCAAAAAGTGATTGTTTTTTTAGTGATGAAGTTAATGGTTTAGTATTAGGATCAACAGAAGTTTTAGATAGTGTAACTGATTTTGATGCTATTGCGGATTTTGACTTTTTAGGTAATGTAGATTTTGAAACAGGCGGTCAATATAGTTTTGCACAAACGCTAGATCTTGGAGGTGTACAACCTGTACGTTTGCGAAGGCATTTTGTTACACAAGGTTTTTATCCTAATGATTTAATTGATAAAAGAACAGCTAATATAAACACATGGACAGATTTTGATGGTGCTACTGCATTTAACGTAAATGCAAAACTTTTAGTTGCAACAACAAATAGTGATCCTGATACATCAGTTACGGCTGATAGTTATACAATATCTGGTACAACTATAACAATTACAAAATCTTCACATGGTTATTCTGTTGGTAGTTTTGTTAATGTTAATTTTACTTCTGGAACAGGTGTTGATGGTGATTATGAAATAAAATCAATTCCAAATTCAAACACATTTACATTAACATCTGCTACTTCTCTTTCAACAAGTGGTAACTGTACTTATAGTGCTGAATTTTCTGACTTTATGCCCTTTGTTAATGGTTCTTATGTTGCAAGAGGTTTTAAATTTAGAGCAGATTTAGAATCAACTGATCCAGCACAATCAATTGAAATTGATCAACTTGGATATACAGCAGAATTGGAAAGTAGAACAGAAACAAGTCTTACAAATGCAGGGGCATCTGCTGGTGGATTTATTGCATCTGGTACTTCTACAAAGTCTGTCACATTTACAAATAGTTTTTTCACAGGTCAATCTGGTACTAGCATTGCAGCAAATTCAGTTTTGCCATCAATCGGTATAACAATAGAAAATGCACAGGCTGGTGATTTTTTCGCATTATCAAATATTAGTTCAACTGGATTCGATATTGATGTCAAAGACTCAGGTGGGAATAATGTAAATAGAAATTTCAAATATGCTGCAACGGGATTTGGGCGTGGTAGTTAGGATTGAATTAAGATATACTTAGATAAAAAATTGGATTAGGTAATGGCTACTCACGATTATGTTATAGACAACTCCACGGGAGCTAACGTCAGGGCTGATATTAATAATGTATTACAAGCGATATTAACAAATAACAGTTCTGGATCTGCACCATCGACTACAGCAGCCTATATGTGGTGGGCTGATACAACTAATGGTGTTTTAAAGATAAGAAACTCAGCTAATAATGCATGGGTAGAACTTTTACAACTTGATGGAACAATTACTCTTGAAGATGGCTCTGCGAGTAATCCTGCATTAGCATTTAGAGATGATCTAAATACAGGAATCTACAGTGGTAGTGCTGATACTTTTAATATTGCTACAGGTGGAGCCGAAAGATTAAAACTAGATGGTTCAAATACTGTTTTTAATGAGGCGGGTGCAAATATAGATTTTAGAATTGAAAGTGATACGTTAAGCCATATGTTTTTTCTTGATGCTGGTACAAATCGCATTGGAATAAATACTGCCTCACCTAGTTGCATGCTTCAGATAAATGATACAGCAACTAGTGGTGATGGGGTTTCAAATATATTGATGCTTAACGGAACACCAAATAATACTAATGATGGTATAACACTTCAGTTTGCAAGAGTAGGAAGTGATTGCGGTTCAATAACATTACAAAAAGTAGCTGATAATAATACTACAGATATGATTTTTGGCACAAGGTTAGGAAATACTGAAAGTGAATCTATGCGTCTTGATGGAAGTGGAAGATTACTTATAGGTTTAACAAGTTCAGTTAGTGCTGACGGCAACAATACAAATTTACAGGTATGTGGTACTAATTCAGACAGTTCAAGTGGTTTTTTTGCAAGATTTGCTAATAATGCCAATGCACCTTTTTTAATGTTGGCAAAAAGCAGAAATGGAACTGTTGGTGGTAATACTGTTTTGCAAGCAGATGACCAACTTGGTGTACTAGCATTTCTTGGAAATGATGGTTCTGGATTTCATGAGGGCGCAAGAATTACAGCTGTAGTTGAATCAGGTGTTGGCGATAATGATTTACCAACTGCTTTGACATTTAAGGTAAACACTGGAACGACAAGTGTAAATGAAAAGATGAGGTTAACGAGTGCTGGAATATTACTTTTAGGTAAAACTTCAACTTCACAAACTCATACCTTACAGGTACAATCTGATTCACAGGCGCAAGCTATTGCAATTTATGGTAGGAACGGAGATGATATTGGTGAAATAGCTTATTGGGAATATGATGGAACTACTAAATTAGGTGAACTACAATATCGTCAAGAACATATAGCTTTAAGACATCGAGTAGGACATATTCAATTTGCTACTACATATAGTGGTAATTCTATGGGTGAAAGAATGCGTTTAATTAACGATCAGTTGTGTATAGGAACCACTGCTGGTACAGGGTTAGCAACTTCTCGTAGGTTGCAGATTAGAGGAACTACACATTCAAATGTAGGTATAAATATTTTAATAACTGCTAATGACAGTAACCCTGCTTCTATTGATCTTGGTAAAAGTAGAAGTTCTGGTAATGCAATTCTTGGAAATAATGATGATGTTGGTCAAATAAATTTCTATGGTAATGATGGCAGTGGATTTCATAGCATGGCAAGGATTTTGTGTAGGTGTCAAGGACACGACACAAGTGATAATGATCTACCCGCAGCATTAGCTTTTTCTACTTTAACTGAAAATACAACATCACTTAGAGAAAGATTAATAATTGATGACGAAGGTATTCATTCAATTGGTTCGGAAAATCATGCTTTAAGTGTTTCTACATCAGCAAGTTCAGGCACAAGCAAATATAATTTTAGAGGTCATCATAGTGGAACTGCTGGACAACCTGGCTCTGGAACTTTATCTTTTACAGTTTGGTCTAATGGTAATGTTGAAAACTTAAATAATAGTTATGGACAAGTTTCAGATGAAACTTTAAAACAAGATATTGTTGACGCATCATCACAATGGAATGACATTAAAAATATTACAGTAAGAAAATTCAGATTTAAAGATAATCCAACAGGCGAACTACAGATCGGTGTTGTTGCACAAGAAGTTGAAAAAGTAAGTGCGGGTTTAGTTTACGAAACTGGTGATGTAGGTGAAGAAGTAAAAGCTGTAAAATATTCTGTTCTATATATGAAAGCTATTAAAGCATTACAAGAAGCAATAACAAAAATAGAGGTGTTGGAAACCAAAGTTGCAGCATTAGAAGCTGCTTAGTAAAATTGGTTAAATTACATTAGTTTTATGGCTACACCACAAGAACTTTATGACGAAACAAAAACTCGTCTTGATTTAAATATTGCAAAATTACAAGTTCTACAAAGAGAAATTCAAGAAAAGCAAACAGAAGCACAGCAATTAATGCAACCGATCATGGAAGATCAAGGTGCATTAAAGCAGTTAGAAAAACTTAGTGATGTTGTGCAGACTGTAGAATCAAAGTAAAATTAAAGTAAACACTTATTATCATGGCTGTTACTTGGGATGTTGCTGCTTTAGATGCAACAAAAACTGTCGGTAGTTTATCTGACGTTATAACAACTGTTCACTGGACAGCTAGTGACTCTGAAACTGTAGGCAGTGGCGATTCTGCTGTAGTGCATAGCGGTTTTGCCTATGGCACTGTATCTCTTGCTGCTGCTGACGCTAGTTCGTTTACTACTTATGCTTCTGTAACTAAAGACAATGCTATTGCATGGGCTAAAGCTGCAATCGGTACTGATGAAGTTACAGCTATTGAAACAGGTATTGCAAATCAAATAACAGAATCTAAAACACCTACTAAGACTTCTGGTGTACCCTGGTAGAAATTACAGAAAGTCCTACATAAAGTGGTGCTAATGCACAGATTCCACAGAAGGTTATAATTGTCACAGGTACTAATGCTTTTGCAAAGGCTTCTTTCATGTTACTAACTCGCATAACTCAGGTTGCTTCCATCCTCTCACTATTTTTGTCAACGTCAATGCTTGGAGGTGGATACTTTGCATACAGATACTTTTCGTCACCACAATTTAAGTCAAAAGTTATGCAAGAAGTTATGCAAGAAGTACAAAAAATATTACCTGGTCAGATAGATAAAAAACTACCATCTGTTACAGGTAAGTCTTTGCCTATTTGATGGAAATACCTGAGATACATATTCCAGAAATATATGTACCTGATATACCAGAACCATATAGCCAACATTATATAAATATTGCAAAACCACCAGATATTGATGTTCCTGGTTGTACCTATCAACATCGTGATATAAAAAATACAGGTAATCGTAATTTATTACTTGAAGATCCTAATGGCGTATTCACATCGTGCGATTTTCCATTTCCTAGCTATATTCCTCTTGACTATACACCTGAGAATCTTGTCATTACAGAACAAGCACCTGTCAATAACGAAACACCACCTTTACCAGAAACAAAAACACCAGATGCAAAATTACCAGAAAAAAAAGAAGAAGAAATTGTAATACCAGATTGTCCAGGCAAAAATGACAGAAGGGTAGGAGAGTTTACATCAGAGTTGCGTACAGAAAGAGTTAAGGGTTATAAGAGGGGAGAAGATGGTATTGAATGTATTGTTATTTATGAAGACGTTCCATTTATCGATCAATACATCCCAACTACTAGTGCTGTTGTTAATACAGTTGTTATTGCTACTGTCGCTGCCTCTACTCCACTATTACTTAATGTTATAAAACCACTTGTTAAACAAGTTATAAATAAGCTTACAAAAAAGAAAAAAGAAAAGTAAAATAAATATACCCTATTTGAAAAGGCAATGGATAGGGTGTCTAGGTAGGCAAGTTTCCTGTAGCTTGTCTACTGCTCTATTTTATGTTTGTGCGGTATAACTTGATTAGGCGGAATAGTAACAACAATATCTTCACAGGTAACTGCACTAGGAGTATTAGGTTTAAAAGTAACACCTAATTTTGCTTGTTTTGCACATTGCTCTAAACGAAAAAGACTAATTTCCATTTTTGTTTTCTTAATTAATAGTTTTTGTGCCTCTATATTTACAAGTGTTGCCTCATGGCAAAGTGATGGTGACTTTCCAAGTGGTATGTTTATTTGTGCAGAGATACCATAATTCAAATTAAAATTATCTTTTTCAAATCTAGGTATTTCTGAGTAATATTTTATTTCTCCAGTATCTTCATCATAAATTGGTGTTCTAGTAATAGTTTCTCTAGGTAATGCAAAAGACCAGCTATCAGTTACATAAGGTGTAATTGTGAGGCTAGGAGAAGCACAGACAATGCCTTGACTCATTCTAAAGCTCGGCATTGAGCTTGGCGTAATCATGGTCGCATTGTTATTAACTACTCCAGTACTTTGTGACTGAGGAGATGCTACTGTTGTATTAGCCAAAATCCTTGTAGGGCAAAGGATTACAGCTATTGCCCAAAGGTAGTTGTAGTTTCTGTTGTTGTGCTTGTATTTATAGTTCTTGTTATTGTGGTTACTGTATCTAGACCTGGAGTAATCAGCGTTTCTTGTAGAGAGAAGGCTGCTCCATCTGTGTGTATTGACCAGCGAGGTATAGCTTCTAAGTTTGGTGAAGTCCAACTAAAATTTACTCCCCCGACTGTTTGTTCATTCGTAGTCGTAGGAGTAGGGTTGATATATCCCGTTTCAGATTCGATATTATGTCCGCTTGCTGCGTATGAATAACCAGACCTGTATTGGTGACTTGTGATTGTTTCATTTATTACTTGCTCTGATGTGCTAGATGTCGTAGAACTTCCTGTCCGAAATTGAGGTACTACTGGCACGGCTTCTGCGAAGTCTATCCATATAAGTATTACCCCTATCAAGGAAAATCTTATATAACGCAAAAGAACAAGTGCCATAAATCAAAATTGCCAGTAGAGCAGATACTATAGGAAGAATCATTCAATCTATGGTTATGCGAACTGTAGTGCTTCCTACGCAGCTAGAACCAGATCCAAATGCACCGCTACAAGTATGGACTCCCGATGAAAGACTTGTCATAGCACCTGATCCAAGAGTACCTCCTGATCCAATAGTGGTTTGTCCACCTAACACTGGTAAAGCTGCTATACCGCTAGAAGGTGTAACCGCAGATGGTGTAGCGTCACCCATTGTTACCGATTCAGTTTTTGAAAACGCTGAACCTGCTGTTGTGATGGTTGTATCTGTTTGAATCATAGCTGGCACTCCGTTGGATAACGAACCAACATTAATACCTCCTATCTTTCCTGATGTTGTGGTATCTCCTACAGTTACAGATGGTGTAATATTATTTCCGCTTAGTGAATATGTTGTACCTACTTTATTCGTAACCACATATGGCATATCAACCGATATCTGAGCAGAAGTTACAAATTCTTGCTTAATGTCACTAAGAACTGGCGATGTTGAAGCAAGCAATAATAATAAAAGAAGTTTTTTCATTTTTTTACAACTCCAACTTTAGAATCTTTATTGTCAACTATCTTAACATTACCATTTACTTTCTTTTTGTCACCATTTTTCTTGATGTTTAGGCCGTACTGGGCAGTTACAGCACTTAGCAATCCAGCCGCGAAGGTGGTATCAATTTGACGAGTAGGGTTTGGATTAAAGTATGACCAAGAAATGACCCCCAAACTCCAAAAAAGTATAATCATCTGAACCACATTGGCAATCAAACCATTACCTTCTTTTTCTTCTTGATCTTCCATATTAAAAAAACTGCCTTAGTGTGAGGAGTAAGCTGATGACCATTGCTTAATAAAGGCAGCTATATGCCAAACTTAGCAAATACTGTTATGTTTGGGAAGTAACACATAACTATCCATGTTAAAACTTTTAAAACCAATACTACTAAAGTTCTTTTCCTCATCAGCAATTAAGCAGCTTATTGTAGATCTACTACGTTCAATTTGTAAGCAGACCTCAAATGAGCTTGATGATCAGGCTGTAGATTTTCTAGAGCATCAGTTGTTTCCAGGTAGAAACTTATGAAAGATAAATTTGTAATCTTTGCAGAAGAGCCTCCTATAGAGCTACAACTATCTACAGAAATGCGTTGTAGAGAAGTAGAAAACAATCCCGACATAGATTATGTAAAAAGGTATTGCGTTAGTCTGTTGCGTAATAATGCAAAAAGAGATGCAATTCTTGCAGCTACTCTACAAGAACTGGCAGAGGCTCATGTAACGATTGCAAAGGCAGAACAAGTAC
>VTLG01010818.1_pt1 | contig 11028 bp, 9 predicted proteins | sample 4694571 | NCBI WGS metagenome assembly VTLG01 (sample SAMN12604809, study PRJNA352737) | marine metagenome | biome: ENVO:00000447; feature: ENVO:00000209|ENVO:00000569|ENVO:01000036; material: ENVO:00002151; isolation source: viral sequences binned using virsorter ... | reverse complement strand
AAAGTTATTCGGGAGCTTGCTGCTTGCGGCTTGAAGCTTGATGCTTGCTGCTCGGGGCTTGAGGCTTGTCGCTTGACGCTCGAGTCGCTTGGGGCTTGACGCTTGAAGCTTGCTGCTCGCGTCTCCGTTTCCTGAGCTCGGCGTAATATTTTGGGTGTCTAAACATTAGTGTTGTCCATATGCCACGTTTTTAACCGAAGGATCCCAGCATGCCCTGCAATCTTTGCATTCGTTGTCTTGAGTCGGTGCCGGGCAGGTTCTGCCTGAAGTAACAACTGTTGACGTATGCGGCCAGCTGCTTGGCGCTTCCTGGTCCACCATCGGTGCAGAGAATCTTATAATCAAATTGTGTGGTTTTAATGGCAGGAATCGCTTCACCCATGCTTCCCGCGTCGGCATCCAGTGCTTGACGCTCGGTGTTAGTTTACAGACTGCGAAAATTTTCAAGAGGTGCTCTTCGTCCTGCACATCTCCGCTGTCATGCCATCTAAAATATTTTGATTTTTTTGAATTAATTAATAACGCCATCGCTGCGGTCCAGAGTTCGTGCTTGACGCTTGCCAGTCTTCGGTATTGTGCTTCTTGCACAACTTTAAAAACATAACAACCCTTGAGAGCGTAGCAACCATGGCAGGTGCTGCCTTCTACCTTCACCAGCTTGGACCCGGTTTTACATTCTTTTGCTGGTAGACCATAAGCCCATCCAGGCATCTTTGAAGGCTTGCTTAGGCCTCCAACTAATTTTAAAGCTTCTGATGTTTTCATAAATATGTTATTATCCTATATATAACTTTCTGTCAAGCTTGTCGCTTGTAGCTTGCCGCTCGCTGCTTGAAGCTTGCGGCCCTGGCTGCCTGAAATGGGCCTTACGACAGGGCCACTAGACCAGTGAGGCTGTCCGGAATTAGTACACCCTCTCACTGATCCCAGGTCCATTGGATTGAAGCCCAGCGGCAATTGTTTACCGGTGCACCAGGGCTTAACAGGAATAACCCTGCCAATAGACCAGGGATCAGGGGCGCAGGTGTGCGTAGGCGATCCCCCTCCAAAACGTTCAATGGGGGGACGTTCTCCAAAGTGACACTACAACCTATGCTATAGAGTTTATTTCCTCACCCCAAGCGCCTCTAAACCCGTAACTTAGAATTATTCTAAATTACAGAAAGGACTGCAACCAGAGGTAGTGCAATTAATTAGGAAGTTAAGCATTGCTTTTTTCCTGTTCATCCACTTGGTTTTCTAGTTGCATATTCCTAACTTAATATAATACTTGACAAAGATTTGTCAATAGGATAAACCTATAAATAATTAATAACTAACAGAAAGGACTTTATGTCAGCAAAAATAAGAATGAACACCGAGTATAGAAACAAACTTTATAATCGGATTAAAGATGTCTTTGAAAAAGAGGACACGCAAGAACGACAAGCATTTATGGAAGCAAGAGAGAATTTTAACTTGCAACAGAAATCAGCTTTTGAACTTGCAAAAGAAGTTGTTGAAAGGTCATACCCAAAAGAAGATGTTGCAATATTGCGACAATTCAAAAAGAAGTATGGACAACCTTGTGATGTGGTTGCAAAAGATAAATGCTTTTATTTTTCTCATAACGAAGATGTTGATGATGAGGGCAAAGAACAAGAAACAAAATCACATTTTGACTTTGGTCTTTGGGGTAATCTCAATGGTAATGAGTATGGCAACAATAGAGAGAGTGAACATTTTGCACATGCCTATTTTAGAGAAGAACTAAAAGAGGGCGGTTGCAATCCAGATATTATTGCTCAACAATCTGGCAAAGATGAAAACCCACATAGAACAAAACACATTGACGCAAACAATAAATTTCTTGGTAGGTCAAGTGGTTATTCTGATGACTATGGAAGTGGTTTAACTTCTAAATTTAATAATAGTTTTTATCTTGATGTTATTGGAACTTCACATTGTAGGTCAAGAGCAATAGCTTGTACTAAAGTTGAATATCAAAAATTTGAAGAATGGCGAGTTGCAAAAGCAAATGTTGTTGCGACACACCAAACTTGGATTGATAGTATTAACAAACAAACAGATCAATTAAAAATTGGTTTAAAGGCATACAGATATTTAGCAGAGGGAATTGAACTTGCAAAAGAACTTGGAATAGAAGTTGAAGAAGCAGAGTTGATTAGAACAAACTCTACTGGCTTGACAATCTATAATCCGAGCAACCTTGCAAATTTAATTAAAGGTATGAAAAACCAAAAGCAAACAAGAGAGCAAAAAATCTTAGCTAGAAAACAATACGAACAATCTTTAAATTAAAGATTGACTTGTAGGGGATAATAGTATATTATCCCCTATAACAGAAAGGACATAATGAAAGTAGAAACACAAGTAAATATACCAGAAAAATTTTACATAACTTATTATGCAAAGAAGCATAAAAAGTTTATAACTAGAAAGGGTCAGTATTCACACCCAGATAATATATTTGCAGAGGGCAAATATTTTATTTCAAAGAAAGGTGAGCCATGTTTCGTTTATTGGGATTGTGATGTTGAGGGTTGGCGAATGGCAACTTGGTCAATGACTTTAAAGGAACGACATGATTGAGTTGTTTAATTTAATATTTGTGGAAAGCCCAACCGGGCTTTCCATTATTTTGGCAGTTGCATTAACTCTTTTATTGTATGAGATTGTGAGGAATATATGACAGACCACGTTTGGTGTCATGGACCAAGTTGCCATAAACGATCGACAACAAATAGAGTTCGTGGTTCTAAGGGCGCTAAAGTTTTAAGAACAATTAAGATTGCATTAAGTTCAGAATATAGAAGAAATTCAGTATGGAAATACTTTTGTGATCAGACTTGCATGCATGATTTTATTTATAAACATATAGAACAATTTGTGCAGTTACACCCTAGACGCGAGCCGCTAGAAACACCAATTGAGGACCCTGAAAAAAAGACATACCAAAGCGCTTATGGTGATTATAGTTATACACGAACTACAATAAATAAGATTGACAGAGATAGCAATGTAGGATAATATTGGACCATGAATACATTATTAATTGTTGGTTTATTTGTTTTTGGTTTAGGTGCATTGTTATGGATTGTATCTACAGCAATGATATCACACTACGACCAGAAGTTATTTGAACTAGACAAGAAATTAAGAAAGGACGACAAATGGCGAAAGCAAAAATAAAAGTAACGGGCGTCGCGTATAGAGGTACCAAAGCCATTGCAAATTCCAAATAAATAAAATAATATAAAACAAGTATAGGTTGTAAGGGGTCCCACAGGTATACCCTTTATGCCAAGTTTTGTATAATCATAACCAGAAAATACTTGCTAGGTTTCAAAATTAATCCTAAAAAATTTTGCAGAAAATTTTTTTGAAATGAAAATAGATTTAGAAAAGATAAAGAGATTACCCCCTGATGTAAGAAAAGAGTTCATGAAGACTTACCTTCAGTTTACAGAAAAGAAAAAAGAAGCTGGTATAAGAGAAGACTTTATGAAGTTTGTAAAACATGTCTGGCCAGACTTTGTTGAAGGATCTCATCACAAGATTGTTGCTGAAAAATTTAATCAGATAGCAGAGGGTAAAATTAAAAGACTAATTATAAACATGCCACCAAGACATACGAAGTCCGAGTTCGCTAGCTACCTGCTGCCCGCTTGGATGGTGGGTAGAAACCCGAAGCTAAAAATTATCCAGTCCACTAACACCACAGAACTATCCGTTAGATTCGGGCGTAAAGCAAAACAACTTTTAGATAGTTCAGAGTATCAAGGTGTATTTAAAACTAGACTCAAAGAAGATTCGCAAGCTGCAGGTAAATGGGAAACACAACAAGGTGGTGAGTATTATGCAGCGGGTGTTGGCTCCGCGATTACAGGTCGTGGCGCAGATTTACTTATCATCGACGATCCACACACCGAACAAGATGCGATGAATCGAGAAGCTATGGAAAGAACTTTCGAATGGTATACGTCAGGTCCTCGTCAACGTCTCCAGCCAGGCGGTGCTATCATCTTGGTTATGACACGATGGAATACAAAAGATCTGACCGGTCGACTGTTAGGCGCGCAGCGAGAGGCTAAAGCAGATCAGTGGGAGATCATAGAGTTTCCTGCCATCATGCCAAGCGGTAAACCACTATGGCCAGAGTATTGGAAGTTAGAAGAACTAGAAGCAGTCAAAGCATCTACAGGTATACAGAAATGGAACGCTCAGTATATGCAGAACCCAACATCAGAAGAAGGAGCAATTATCAAACGAGAATGGTGGATGGAGTGGGAAGAAGAGTGGATACCTGCACTAAAACATGTCATACAATCTTACGATACTGCATTTGGTAAAAAACAAACTAACGATTATTCTGCTATAACCACATGGGGTGTGTTTTATTTAGATGATGATAGTCCAGCTAGTTTAATATTATTAGATGCAAAGAAAGGCAGATACGACTTTCCAGAACTAAAACAAGTTGCTTGGGAGCAGTTTAAGTATTGGGACCCTGATACAGTCATCGTAGAGGCCAAAGCATCAGGTCAGCCTTTGACTGACGAGATGAGAAAGATGGGTATACCTGTTGTAAATTATAGCCCATCAAAAGGAAACGACAAGCATACGAGAGTAAATTCAGTTGCACCTTTGTTTGAATCTGGTATGATATATGCTCCGAACCAGGAATTTGCTGAGGAAGTGATCGAGGAGTGCGCGGCTTTTCCATTTGGTGATCATGACGATTTGGTTGACTCGACAACCCAAGCCATCATGCGTTTCAGACAGGGTGGTTTTATATTACATCCTGACGATGAAAAAGAGGAAAAGATTTATAAAACTAAAAGGAACTACTACTAGTTATGGCAGCAAAAAATATAGGAATGGCAATCTTAGCAGTTTTAGAAAAGCTGTATGGTAAATCCTTTATCAATCAAATTATAGGTACGAGATCAAATATTATTAAACCCAAAGAACTTGATACCAACGCACCTACTAAAAATATATTTTCTAAAGATGCATTCAAAGATGAAAAACTAGTAGATTTAGCTGATGAAAAAATTATGGAGTATGCTCCTTACATTTTTTCAAACAGAAACACAAGAGAGCAGATGAATTTTTTAGAGAATGCGGAACAACTTCTCAAAGCTAGAAAGAAACAAACAGGCTCTGATATACCTGATCCTAAAACACAAGTTACAGAAGAGGCCAACATCGTAGATATTAAAACAGGTAAGACTATGGATGAAGAAGGTATTATGTCTTTGAAAGAAGACTTAGGTATACCTGAAGGCATAGATCCTAGAAGCACGATGGGTAAAGCAATTACAGAAGCAGGCACAATAAAAAGACAATCAGACGATACACTTAAAAAAGCAGTAGATACTTTTTTTGGAGGTATGCGAGGACCTAGTAAAGATATGGTTATGGAAGGTAAACGAAGAGCTGTGATTAGAAAAATTTTATTAAAAGATGATAGAATAAATTTACCAGAAGATATTAAAAAAAGTTTAGAAAACTACGATGATCTAAGAGGTGGTGGAAAAGAAGAAATGGATCCGTTAAATGTATATAATAGATTTTACAAGAGAGATATAGACAAGTTAGATAAACTAGATGACATCATAGATGTTGCTGAGAACGAAGTAAAAGCAGCAGATGAATTTTTAAAAGACACTAAGTTTGATTTAGTAGAACAAGATCTTGGAGACAAGTTAAAAAATTTACCTGACGACATTGATCCTGATGCTATGGCTGAAGGTGGTAGACCTGGCAAAGGTTTAGATTACTTGATGGGAGTATAACATGGCTGACTTTGGTACACCAGAGACTTGGAATATGAAGGTCGGTCAATTTATTGAAGAAAAAGAATTTATCTTACCTGAGAAAAAACCACAAGAGATCGTAGAGCAAAGACGAAAAGAAAGATTAAGTAATTTTCTTAGAGACTATCCTGGAGCTGTGGAACCAGAAACTAAAACGTTTATTGAATCTATAATTAATAGACAAAATTTTTCAACTGCAGGAGTGGTAAAAACTTTATTGAAAAAAATACCTGTTAGAACTGGAATAGAAAGAACTCAACCAATAAAAGATCTTTCCCCCTATAAAAAATTTATGAATGCTTTTTTAGATTTCATGAATAAAAAACACGATGGAAATTTTAGTGCTGCCTCTAAAGCCATAGGTGAAGATAGAAATAAAATAAGAGGTATATTTGATAGAGTAATAGCTAAAGAAACAGGAGAACGTAAAAATATATTCCTTGGTAAAGGTGCTAAAGTTGAAACAACAATACCAGAACCTGAAAAGAAAATGCTTTATAGTGATGCAACTACTGCCGTAAAAGCAGATCAAAAATTTTTAAAAAATAAAATTAAAAATTATGACAAAAATAAATTTTATAATGCAAGAGATCTAGGAAATATTTTAGGTTTTGATTTTGCAGGTAAAAAAGATATTTATGATAAATTTACTGCTGATTTAAAAAGATTTGATGTAAAAAAGAAAGTAATATCAGGAACTGGACAACAGGGTATAAAAAAATATCAATTAGGTGATGTAGTTAACAAACTTACAGAGGGATATAAAAAGAAACTTGTCAAAGGGCAAAGAGTTTCTGGAGCAGAAAGAGTTGAAATTGAAGGTAAACTTGATCCAGAGTTAAAACAATTTTTAAGTAATTTTAAAAATACAACTAGAAGCATATCTAAAGAAGAAGATATATTTGTTCCATTTGCAATAGAAGATGTTGGTCATCCTTTGTCTATAAAAATTACAAATAAATATCCAAAGTTATTAAAAAATTCTAATCTAAATAAAATAGATACTTTAACTTATCAAGACCCTATAGTTAATAGAGATGTTTTAGAAAAAACAGGATATGAGGCTAAACATGAAATTTTATTAAAAAAATTAAATAAAATTGTTGGTAAAAAAATAGGGTCGAAAGAATTAAAAGATTTACAAGAAATAAAAAATGAAATGAATGCTTTGCATTCCAAAGCTGTAACAGACGTAAAAAATTTAGCGAAAGAGGGAACAAGTCTTTATAATCCTAAAACTAAAAAAACTACGACGTATCAAAGCACATATTTTAAAGGACAAGAGGATAGGATACCAAAAATAGATATTAACATTCCAAAACAAGGACAAACTTTTAAATCAGAAGATTTATTTGTTGATATGTCAAACGTTAACCCAGCTTTTAGAGTAGGGTTAGTAAAAGAGATAAACCCTAAAGCTAAATTTTTTAAAGACTTAACAAAAGAACAAAAAGAAATTTATAAAAGAAACGTATTAGATCAAACTAAATTTAATTTAGAAAAGTTTTATACAAAAGCAGGTTTTCCAAAAGAACAAGTTGATGAGTTAAAAGACTCTTTAGAATTTGGAACAGCATCAAAATTAGGTATAGCAACAGCTGGTGTATTAGGGCTAGGATCAACAGCTGCCGCAGCGGATGAACCTGGTGTTAAAAAAGATGATAGTATATTACCAGAGGCAGCAGTTGGAACAGCAGCCGTTGCACCACTAGCAACAAAAAAAGGAAGAAGTATTTACGGGACGGCAGGAAAAGGATTACTAAAAGCTTTACAAACTTTAGGAACACCAGCAGGTGTTGTAGCTGGTGAATTACTCATACCTGGTGGTGTTAGATCACAACTACAAGAAGAGGGATTAGAACAAACTTTAAGAAACCCTTTAAGTTATGCAGGTTTACCTCTCGCAAGTCTAGGAGCAGAGGCTGTTAAGAATCCTGCACTACAAAGAATTTTAAATTTAGGTTTACCGCTAAAAGTTATTAGAGCAGGAACACCTGTTGGTTTAGGTTTAATGGGTATATCAGCTCTCGTAGATTCAGCACTAAAAGCTCAAGAAGAGTTTGAAGCGATGTCACCAGAAGAACAAAAAGAATTTTTAAAAGAGCAAGAAGAATTTGGTGAGGATATACAAGGTGCCGCTGAGGGTGGTATTATGAGATTAGGTCTTGCCGAAGGACCAGATAAAAAAGGATTAAAAAGTCCAGGCAGAAGAAAATTTATGAAAGACACAGGTAAGCTAGCAGGCATATTAGCTTTGATTCCTTATTTAGGTAAGTTTCTTGCACCGGTTGCAAAATCACCTGCTGCAGTTGAAGGAATAAAACTTGGCGCAGATAAGCTTATGATGTTGGTAGACAAGATTAAAAAATTTGGTGTAGATAAAACTAAAAATAGAGCAACACAAGATTTACAAGAAGTAACAGTGTATCAAGGTAAAGATGGTAGCGAGTATGAGTTGGTAGAAGATTTACCTACAGGAGATGTTAGAGTTACAAAAGAAAAACAAGGTATGGGTTCTTATGGTGATGAAACCTTTGATACAATCGAAGATAGATCTATTTTTGAAATTAAAAAAGGTCAGGGTGATGAAACGACAAGAGGCACACCTCCTGATGAGTATGATGAAGGAAAAGAAGTATTTGGCCCTGATGGCACGGTAGATGATATTGATGAGATCGATGATAGAATAATTAAGGAAATAGAAGATGAAATTAACTAAAACAATACCTCCTAAAAGAGGCCCACAACCACAGGGGTTGCTTATTAATTATGATAGTGTTAAACCTGTAAGATTGGAGAAAATAAATGGCAGACATAGACAAATCTCTTCCAAACGTAGAGCAAGAGATAAAAGTACCATCACCTGAAGAAATAGAAGTTGCCCAACAAGACGAGCAACAAAAGCTTAATGAAAAAGGTGAACCTGTAGAAATTACAGAGAATGAAGATGGCTCTGTAGATATTAATTACGATCCTTCAATAGGCTCTGTTGAAGGTGGTCAAAATCATTATGATAATTTAGCAGAACATTTACCAGATGATGTTTTAGGAAGACTTGGAACTTCACTTTATCAAAATTATCAAGACTATAAAAATTCTAGAAAAGACTGGGAGAAAGGTTACAGAGAAGGTTTAGATCTTTTAGGTTTTAAATACGATAATAGAACAGAGCCTTTCCAAGGCGCCTCAGGTGCAACACACCCAGTATTAGCAGAAGCTGTTACACAATTTCAAGCTTTAGCTTATAAAGAATTATTACCAGCCAACGGTCCTGTTAGAACACAAATTTTAGGTGTACCAACACCAGAGAAAGAACAACAATCACAAAGAGTAAAAGATTTTATGAATTATCAAATTATGGATAAGATGAAAGACTACGAACCAGATTTTGATTCTATGTTATTTCATTTACCTTTAGCTGGTTCATCTTTTAAAAAAGTTTACTACGACGAGGCAGCGCAAATGGCCTGCTCTAAATTTGTACCCGCTGATGATTTGATTGTTCCGTATACAGCTACCTCATTAGATGATGCGGAATCTATCATTCATCGCGTACAAATATCCGAAAACGAATTAAGAAAACAACAAGTTGCTGGTTTCTATAGAGATATAGAATTAAAACCAGGACCTCTTAATGAAACTGAAGTTGAACGAAAAGAACGTGAGCTTCAAGGAGAAACAAAAGGAAGAGATGAAGATATATTTAATTTATTAGAATGCCATGTTAATTTAGATTTAGAAGGTTTTGAAGACATGGGTCAAGATGGTGAACCAACAGGAATCAAACTTCCATATGTTGTAACTATCGAAGAAAATTCTAGAGAAGTTTTATCAATCAAAAGAAACTACGAAATAGGTGATCCGTTAAGAAATAAAATAGATTACTTTGTACATTTTAAATTTTTACCAGGACTAGGATTTTATGGTTTTGGTTTAATACACATGATTGGTGGATTATCAAGAACAGCTACAGCTGCATTACGACAACTACTAGACGCAGGAACGTTATCTAATTTACCTGCAGGATTTAAACAACGAGGTATTAGAATAAGAGACGACGCTCAAAGCATTCAACCAGGAGAATTTAGAGATGTGGATGCACCAGGAGGAAACATTAGAGATTCATTTATGATGTTACCATTTAAAGAGCCGTCACAAACTCTCTTACAACTTATGGGCGTCGTAGTATCTGCAGGTCAAAGATTCGCTTCAATAGCCGATCTGCAAGTAGGTGAGGGTAATCAACAAGCAGCTGTGGGTACGACCGTAGCATTGCTAGAAAGGGGAAGCAGAACAATGTCTGCAATTCACAAAAGAATTTATGCAGCATTAAAACAAGAGTTTAAATTATTAGCACGAGTTTTTAAGTTATATCTACCACAAGAATATCCTTACGATGTTGTTGGTGGTCAAAGACTAATTAAACAAACAGACTTTGACGATAGAGTAGATATATTGCCAGTTGCAGATCCAAACATATTTTCTCAGACACAGCGTATTTCCCTCGCGCAGTCAGAACTGCAGCTGGCAACATCTAATCCACAAATACACAATTTGTATCAAGCGTACAGAAACATGTATGAAGCTTTAGGTGTAAAAGATGTAGACAAAATTTTAATTCGACCACAACCACCGATACCAAAGGACCCAGCGTTAGAGCACATTGATGCTCTCGCTGGGAAACCGTTCCAAGCTTTCCCTGGTCAGGATCACAGAGCACATATTACAGCTCATTTAAATTTTATGGCAACTAACATGGCTAGAAACGCACCAATCGTTATGGCTGCTCTTGAAAAAAATTGTTTTGAACACATTTCTTTAATGGCTCAAGAGCAAGTTGAAATAGAATTTAGAAATGAAATGTCACAACTTATGATGATGCAACAAAATCCACAAGCGATGATGGATCCAAACATGCAAAATCAAGTTAGAATGATCTCTGAAAAGATAGAAGCAAGAAAAGCAAACTTAATTGCAGACATGATGGGCGAATTTATGAAAGAAGAGAAGAAAATTACGTCACAATTTGATAATGATCCTGTCGCAAAACTAAGATCTAGAGAATTAGACCTTCAAGCACAAGAAAATGCTAGAAAAAAACAAGAAGGAGAGGAAAGAATTAACCTAGATAAGATGAGAGCGATGATGAATCAACAAAATCAAGACGAAAAACTTGATCAAAACGAAGAATTAGCAAAATTAAGAG
>VTLG01003855.1_pt1 | contig 11028 bp, 14 predicted proteins | sample 4694571 | NCBI WGS metagenome assembly VTLG01 (sample SAMN12604809, study PRJNA352737) | marine metagenome | biome: ENVO:00000447; feature: ENVO:00000209|ENVO:00000569|ENVO:01000036; material: ENVO:00002151; isolation source: viral sequences binned using virsorter ... | reverse complement strand
CACCTGTAAAGTTTATTCTGTAATCTCTTTGGTAAGCATCAGCAGTTCTTCCTGTAATCGTGTCAGAAATAATATCAGTGAAACCACCAGAATTATATTGAACAGCAATTTTTAAAGAAACAGATGATCCAAGTAAATCCCCTTTATCTGTTGCTTTTTGAATCTGAGGAAAAGTTATTGTAATGTTCGCAGCATCAACATTTGAATTTGTTATTTGCCTAGTAACTGGAGAAGATTGAGTTACAGTTACTCCTACTGCTGTAACGGAAGAACTACTTTCAATACCTTCAACTTTTGTTTGGTCTGACGTTCCAAAACGAGGATTAAATGTTACATCTTGAAAGTTGAAATCAGTTGCAACTGGAGAAGCAGAAGTAGCTGTCGCTTTTAAAACAGGAGTATCGTTTAAAAATACATCTTTTAATGCAGCATTATTATATGCAGTTGTTCCTTTTGTAAGTCCTTCTTTTGATGCAGAGGCAAAACCTTCTATTTCTCCTTCAGAAATAAGATCAAGAAAAGTAGCAAACTGCCTACTGTGTAAAGTATCAGGAGTTCTTGTCGGTTGAGGAGGAGGTGGAGGACTACCACCACCAGAACCAATAATATTTTTAGGTGCGTCTGTCATGCCTGTACCTGTTGAGTATCAATAGCACCACTGATCACCACTGAGCCTGTCACGATTTCGCCATAAACTATTGGAACAGGAGTACCTGCTCTTGATGTATTCTGCGTACCAGAAAAACTAAATGATAATTGTGGATCTTGCTCTGACTTAAATTCTTTTGGTTTTGGCATAGGAAATAACATTTCACTTACACCCATAATTGCCAAACTAGCACCAAGATAAACCATACTTTTTGCTATAAATCCACCACTTAATCCTGTTGTAAGGTTAAAACTAGCAGCACCACCAGGTATGCTTGCAGGGAGAAAAAAAGCACCTGCAATAAGAGCAGCACCTAATAATATTTTACCAAAACCTCTACCAGCACCACTAATAACAGGAACAATATGTATATCTTCTTGTCCTATTGGGTGATGTATTTCATCTTTATCTACTGCATAATTACCAACTTTTACTTGATAATATTGAGGATTCATATATTTTTCTATTTGCGGAAAATTATTAACAAGAAAACTTACCGCTTTTCCAAGGCTATCCACCTGTATTTCAAACTCTTTATGCCCTACAAATTCTGCAAGCTCGCCATATAATTTTAATTTACGCAACATAACGATACCTACCTCCTGTGCATTTTAACAACCATTGAGAATAAGGCTCTCTACAAGATAGTCTATCGGTTAAATGGTGTAAAACATCCCCATCCAAAAAAATAGCTACATGATTTAAACCAGTAGATCCAATAGACATCAATAACGCATCGCCATTCATTGTTTTCTCATCTGGTCTAAGTTCTCTAAAACCAGTTCTCCAAGCACAAGTTTCAAATAATGGATTCAGCACAAATTCTTCTGGAGTTATAGGTCTATCCCAATCTTTTAGTTCAATATCTTTTTCTTCTTTATACCAATCTCTAACTAAACTCCAACAATCGGTTACACCCCAAACCCAAGGTCTACCTAATAAAGGTGGCTTAAATCCACAAGGTTCGCAATATCCCCATTGTTCTGTTTTAGGATTAACAATATGCCACGGAAGTTTACTGCGTTCACAAGCAATTTGATCTGCCTGACTAGCAACAGGAGGTGTTACAGGATGACTATGAACAATAGCTGTAATCTCTCCTAAATTGTCTGCTTTGACATAATCTTCTGGATCTAAAATAAAACATTGATGATCTGTCATTGAAAGATTACGACAAGGATAATATCTTTCTTTTCCTCGAATATTTAATAAAAGACCACAAGACTCTTTGGGATCTTGGTTTTTCGCATGAACAAGTGCTTCTTCTTTCCAATTCATGCTATAAACGTACCAATTGAAGGAAACTCTGTTCTAGTACATTGTCTCTTAGGAGCACGAATACCAGCAAGATCAAATACTGCTGCAAGTTCAAAGGTAACTACTTCTCTGTTCTCTGATGATTTTCTATCAATTTTATAAATCTCTTGAGGAAACTCTGCCGTAGGATCTGGTGTCCCAAGTGGATTTGTTTGGGTTGTAGTGGTTGCAGCCACTGTTTCAGTCGTTGTATTTGGATCATTCATAGTAATCGTATTTCCCATATTGTTTCCATGACTTGTACAATAATATCTCAAATCATTAGGTGCATCTGGGTAGGTTGGTTGGTAAACAACATTTGCACCAGAACTACCCTGTGTTCCGTTTACTGTTACTGTTTGACCTCCTCCAGCATCAGATTTTATCCGTAACGGGTGTGTTGCGTTTGTATTGTCAGAAACATCAAAAGTATATGTAGAACCTCGTTTCATTGTTATTACAGGTTTCTGTACTCCATTAATAGCAAAAACATTATTACCACCAGAATCCTGTACAACTGTTACTGTGTAAGTTACAGATTCGGCATCTGCTGGATCTGCAATCGTTTGTGTTGTAGTTGAAGTTGTTGATACTGTAGGAAAGTTAACAGCATCAAGATAACGTGCCAAAGTTCTGATTCTGGTCACAGTAGCTCCTGTCAAATCGTTTCCTGTAGTTACAGTATTTACATTTAACAAGATAGCTGTAATAGTTCCAAGAGCGTTACTGATAGTTAAAGTAGGTCTGGGAAGTTGACCTTTCTGAAATGCAAAACCCTCTGCCTGTATCGGCATTTTTAAATATTGATTACCAGCCCAGATAATATCTCCATTAGCATTTAAACTCGTTCCATTATGAAATCTATAAGTCTGAGTAGAACCATGCAAAGTTGCATCTGTTGTTAATGTAAATAATTCAATTATCGCTGAAGGATTGATCTTTTGTAGATCAGTAATAATCGGAGCAGTACTCATGGTTCAAATACTTCTCTAAATGTTGTCTGAATCGTTGCTCTATTGTTATATGGTATAGATTTTGACCAATTTTCGCAAACAAATTTCTGTGCAGTAGCTTCTCCAGGTGCAGTAAAATCAAAGCTATCACTATCGTTTGCACGAGCATCTAAAAATGTTTCTATAGTATCTGCTTCTGTCTCTGATACGTTAAAAGTAAAGTTATAAACTTTTGGATTCTGATGTTCTGCTAATCCAAATAATATTCTATGTTCAAACCCATCAGCAAAACGAATTGTTCTGGTATTTGGTGCGGATCTTTTTTGTTGTCCGTATGTAGGTTTTATTGAAGGAAACGTAGCCATTATGCAAGCATACCTCCTGGTCGTTTTTGTTTAATTAATTCTGATTGTATAGCAACTGATATAAGACGGCCAAGTTCTCTACTCTGTTCCGCATCTCCTTCAACAGAAGAACCAGAAGCATCTACATTTACCACGATATTTGTTGAACCTCCCATGGCATGATTTGGAATTATAGTACCTGCTCTATCAGGAACAAAAAGTTCTGGGCCTCTTTCTCCTACTATCGAAGGTCTACCAACAGGAGGTCTACCACCATTAGCAAAACCACCAAAATCAGCCATTGTTACTGTACTACCTGTATTAGCGTATAAACTCATTTCATCTAAGTTGACAGCACCACCTCCACCACCGCCAATACCACCTAAAAAAGCATTACCTATAAAGCCAAGTAAACTTCTCTGTAATTGGTTTGCAATCATTTGTGCAGCCATATCTAAGAAATGATCTGCTATTCGGTTAAACATATTTCTAAACGCATCTTGTACTGTCATTGTTCCTTTTATAATTCCTTTAAATGATTCTTGAAAAGCACTTCCAAATGCTTTAGCAAACTCTACTGCTTGGTATCTAAAATCATTAAATTTTTCCATTTCTTTATTAAGGTCAACCAATGCAGCTTGCATAGGATCAGCCATAATTATTGCTTGATCCAGTAATTCTTTGCTAATTTGTCTTTCAATTTCTAATTTATCTATTGCAAATTGATGTGCCCTCTGTTGTTCTGCGGTCATTATTTTTGTATCTACTAATCCTTTAACTTTTAATTTTTCTTCTATTTTGAGAAGATCCATTCTTCTTTTCAAAACATTTAAATCTTCACTTCTCATTGTGAGACTTTGTTTTTCTATTTCTAACTGATTTTGCAAAGTAAGTAATTCAAAATCTCTTCTTTCTTTAATTAATGCCTGTAATCTTTCTTGATTAAAATCTCGTGCTATTCCAAAAATATCTGATTCTTGACCACCTAAACCTGATTCATTCGCTATGCCTGAGAAAAGACCTGGTTCAAGTGATTTTCTATACTGGTCAAAAGTCATTCCATCTACTTTTCTTCCGATAGTTTTTAAATCTATTATTGCTCCTCTAGTATTTTCTGCCGTAAAACCTTTTCCAGGGAAAAATGCTTCTAACGCTTGATTATATGCAGCAGTTTGAGTTCTTCTTTCCACAGTTTTCATTGAAACTGCACCAAGAGCATCACTTATTGTAGCCAACATTTTTGATAGAGGTCCAGCTACTAATAAAGTTATAGCTGTTCCTAATCTTGCCAATTCATTCTGGAATCTTATAGATTCTTTTCCTACTTCTGTAATAGATTTTCTATTAGTATTAAATGTTTTATTAAACCTATCTAATACTTGTTCTGCTGCTACTGCTTCTAATCCAAATTCTTTTAAAGTGTTAACTGTATCTCCAAAAGGTGTATTAACTTGACCTATTTTTTGAGTAAGTAAATCAACATTTTTTATTGGATTTCTTAATGCCTCTCCTAGCTCTCTAGCTGATTGAGCTAACCTGTCAAGTTGAGAACCTAAAACTGTACCTAACAAAGAAAGAGCAAAACCAAACTGTCCACCTTTTTTACCACCAATAAAACCACCAGCTGCACCTCCTACAGAGGCACCTAAACCTTGACCAAATAACAAGGGAAATGCTCCACCAATGAGTGCACTACTAGCAGCATTAGCTGTGCTTCCTGCTCTTACTCCTGTATTTCTAGCCTTATTATTATTTATTATCTGCTTACCATTGTTACTTAAAATTTTTCCTCTTTTTGCAAGAGTTTGATTAATACGATCTTCTAAAGTAGCTGCTCTATTTATAATTTGTAATTCTGCTCTTCTTTGATTTATAAAACTACCATCGCTTTGTTTAATTTGATTTTTTTTAAATCCTTGACTTCTTAAACGCATGGTAAATTCCTTACCTTGTTGTTTTCTTCGGATATTTTGTAATAGTTTTTCTTGTTCAGCTAAAGTTTTATTTACTAATTGTTCAGCTTTGACAAATTCTTTAGCTGCTCTCGTAGCCTGTGGTGTACCTACTGCAACTTCTCTAAAATTTTTACTAGCTTGATTTAATACTGCATTAACTCCATTAATACTTTTTACAATTTCAAGATTACCTTTTTCATAATTTCTTATTGATTTATTTGCGTTGTTTATTAAAGTTTCTGTAGATCTAAGTTTTTTATTAAATTGATCTAATTGTTGAGATTGTATTTTTACACCAATATCAATATTATAATTAGCCACTTGATATAGAAATTAAAACATTTTCTCTATATTACCTCTTTTTCCCTTTTAAAGCACTAGATCTTTGTGCTTGTTCCTTTTGCTTTTCATATTCTTCATTTTCTAACTCATTATATGCAGCCCAACCTACCATCTCTTCAATGGTCAAAGTTTCACATAACTCAGCTACAGTTTTATGTAAAGCCTTTGCTAAAGAAAATAAAAACTGCCAATCTTTATTAGCTTTTCAAATCGGCTTTAGCCTGTTTTACCTCCTTATCAGCACCAGCATTAACCATTGCTAATTGTATTTCTTCAAGAACAGATGATTGAATTTCTCTTCTTAATGAAGCTTTATCCCCATCAACAAATAATCTTTTTCCATCTTGATCTAAAGCTTTTTCTATCATCATTAATAATGCATAATCGTTTAAATCATCAGAACCACTTTTTTTAATTATGGATTCTCTTTCAGCGATAGTTAAAGGATGCCAATAAATAGTAAGAATAATCTCATCATCTTGTTTTATATCATGTTTATAAAGTTGAGAGACTCCAAACTTGTTTTTTAAAAGATCAACTGCTCTAGTCATAAAATTAGTATACTTACTTTAGTATACTAAGCGTTAGCGGTAAATTGGCAAGATATTAAGGCAAGAAAGTGTGAAGAATCATCTAATTCAATAGGAGCAGGGCCGACAACATCAAGCACTCTAGGATCACAACTAAAGGTATCACTATAACCAGGAGCATTAACAGAAGTAAGCCCATCGATAACAGCTTCTCCTAATGCAGATAAAGTTGCACTACCTTTACCTCTCGGAACATAGATATTACATTGAATAACACCAGAGTAGAAATCCTGTGATGCACCTTGAGTTTGAGTTGTTGCTTGTGCAAAATCAACTGACATAAGAATATATTTTTTAGTCTTACCTGGTGTTTTATAAACCATGTTGTCATAGACCATTTCGACAGTAGCATCTACTGCTGCAACTGCGTCTGTTACTGCCTTTTCAAAAGCTGCTCGTGTGTTAACTAAAGTCATGGAGTTTCGTAATCAACAAATACAGAACTAGGATCACTGAATTGACCAATACCACCGCCTTTAAATCTAACATTATCAGATTTTTTCCTGACACCAGTACCAAAAGCAGCAACACCAAGTTTTGGTTTATCAGTAAATACTGTATTTATAAGTTGTCTCAATTTACCTTGAACATATTGAGGTATTTGACTATTAGGAGAAGCTAAAGCTCTGGCTGCATATTGTGATCTATTACCGATAAATACTTTTGAAGAAGGTTTAAAATTAGGTATTGAATCAATAAATCTAGGTTCAATGACAGCTTGTGGATTCTGTTGATCTCCTTTTCTTCTTGGCTTGATATTACTCCACGGAGCAACTGATTCTCTAGCTTCATCAGGTCTAGGTCTTTGTGTACTAGCTGTCCAACTTGAAACAAAGAAACCTGTATCAACAGGACTATTTTCTTTTGTAGACAAATCAGATAATACAGCACGAACCAAAGTATTTAAATCTCTTTCTAAATTTCCTTGTAAATCTGGAATAATTCTATCGATATTTCGTGTTGAAGCCATCAGAACCTCACTAATAAAGTAAACAGATAAGTTTGTCCACCCTGTCTTGTATCTATATTAACTATCTGTCCTACTCTTGTAGATCCAGCATAAGTTAATGTAACTTCATCTTGAAAATCAGGTTGATTATCTCCAATCAAATCAGGTGTAATATAAATTTTTGCTTCTCTTCTTTCTCTTCCATCATCTTCAGTAGATTGAACAAATTCAACAGGAGCTTTGATACTGTAAGTTGTATCACTTGTAGAATAAACACCTGTAGCTGTGTTATAACTTCCCGATGCTTTTTTTGTATAGACAATAGAAGAATCAAAAGAATCTCCTAAATCAGAAACAATCTGTTTAGCTACATTTTTTAATAGCGAATCAAGTTGACCTGCCATTATCCTCTAACCACTCTAAGTTGAAAACTACCAGCTCCACCTAACATATATGCTCCAAGATAACTTTGTAACCAAGGATAAACATCAAGAATATTATTTACAGAACCCGTACCCTGACTTGCAGTATTGTATTTAACTTGAATATCTCCTAACTTTACTTCTTCAAAATTACCATCTTTACCTGTAGTTCCTGTTATTGCATCTGTGTCGTTTGCTAAAGCTCTGGCTAATTCATATTGTGCATACTTAATTCCATTGGGAATCTTAGAACAAGCTAGTTCAACACCATCTACCTGATAATTATTTCTTGGAAACTTTAATGCTTGTCCATCATCACATCTGTCTCCATAAAAAACTAAGGTATCAATCCATCTAGCAGCAGATATTAATGATCTTTTCTTTTGATCGTCTGTTTTATTTGTCCAAGTTGAAGAATCTGGGGAAGTATCGAAATAGTCGTTAGCTTCAGACAAAGTAACGTAGCTATTAGCATTTTCTCCTTTTATTGTTGCGTTTATGGTAGCTGCCACGATTATTAAAGTAATTTAGTTTTATTGTAGCGTAAAGAAAAAACCCCACCAATAATTGATGAGGTTTGATGACCACTAATTAAACAATACTAAGGATTAGTACCAGTATCAAGTGGTGAGTTAACGATTAGTTCGACTATAGGAATTAAATCCGCATCGTATGTAATTGCCCAGTTGTTATCGTTAGCCAATAGAGCATTAGTTGGGTTATCAGTAGCAGCAGTCCACTTAGTTCCCATAACGTGATAAGCACTATGGTAATCAACAGACATAACATCTTGCTTAGAAAGAATGTTTCTATCTGATTCAATACTTAGTGGAGATTGCTCACCTTCAAGAATTGTTCCTGACTTAATTAAGTAGCAACGGAATTCTTTTTGATGACCTGTTGTACCAGGATGAACTGTATTAACTTGAGAGTCAATAACAACATTCATTCCAGCAAACTGACCGATGCTTGTTTCATTAACACCGACACCGCCACCACCCCAAGTTACTGCACCACCAGATGTAAGAGCAGATGTTGAGAACGTAAGCATACCAACTTGATATAAGTAGTAAGCAACAGATGGATGAACAACTAGAGTATCTAACTCATCCCCTCTTGTTCCAAGAAGTGATCTTCCTCTTGCAACAGTAGAAGCTGTCAAGAAGTTATCAGTATCAGCACCAGAAGCAGCACCTTTACTTAGATCAAGTGAGTTTGCACCTAATGGTCCGAAAGTAGATCCAAACAAACCATCTAACAAACTGAATAGTCTTGCAGAGTTTAACTTGTTGATAGCATCTGCAATTTGGTTTCTGATGTGACCCATTGGATCTTCACCAGCAGCCAATACAGCTACATCATCAACAGCATACGCAAAACCTCTGTGACAAATAGTTGCGATCTGTGTATCTGTACCAATCTTCTGTGGTGTCAAATAACCATTGTTACTTGTACCCCATGTTGCTGTACCATCTAAGATTTCCTCAGTTGGTGTGATTGGGTTAAATTCTGGAACTTGAATTCTTGTTCCACCTTCTGTTGCGTCAAGAAGTGAGTTTCTTACAACAGCACCAGATTTTAAAAATGCACTACGTTCCTTGATAGCTTCGGAAACATATGTGCTTAGATTATTTCTCTTAACGATATCCGCTAATAGGACACCGCCAGAGTAATTCTGAAACGGAGCAGCCATTCAGATTACCTATAAAAAGTTTTTTGCGATACCCTAATCACAGATAAGGGGATTAGTTTCACAGAAACTAACTATTTTTGAGCCTCTTGCTTGAGCACTGCTGCAAGCTGCGGATCTTGCTCTAATAGTAGCATTTGTTGAGTTAGGTTGCCCGTCTTCCAAGGATTTACTTGACCTCCAGAAGTATTTGCTATAGGACTAGGCTTTGCACCCATTCCAGCAGCACTGCTAGGCTTGAAATGATGTTCCCAACCACTTCCTGGATTTTTAAGGGTTGAAAGATAAGTATTTAAATCTTGTTCAACACCGCCATTAAGAACAACGACCTTACCTTCAGCATTTTTTTGTAATTTGTTTTGTAATAAAGCTAAAGTTTGTTCTGCATTAATAGCACCAAGATTACTGATAGCAGCTAATGCTTTTGTTTTTGTTGAAGCTACTTCATTAGAAGTTTTCATATCTTCTAATTGTTGTGACAAACTTGAAATCTGTTGATCTTTTTCTTGTGCAGTTTTATTAGCCTCTTCCCAAAGAGTTTTCCATTGACCTTGATCTTCTAATTCTTGTTTTCTCTGTTCCTCTTTTTTCTTATAAACTTCATCAAGTTTATTTTTTGCACCCTTGAACTTTTCTTGTTCCTCTGCAACTTGCTTTTTTAAAGCATTTAGTTGTGATTCATACTCTGCTTTGATAGAAGTAAGATCAGGTGCTTGTGGTTGAGTTGGTTGTGAAGCAGTTTCAGCCACAGGCTGTTCAGCGTTGGTCACAGACTCAGGCTGAATTACTTTTTCTTCGATTGCCATGAATTAGTCAGATAATGGGCTAGTAGTTTTCTTTTTTGAAACTTTTTTCTTAGTTTCTTTTGGTGTAGAAGTAACTTTAGTTTCAACTGAAGCAGTTGAATGTTTAAGTTCTACTTCTTCCCATTTGTAAGTTCCGTCAGATTGCAGAACATGATCTAAAGATTTAGCCATAAGGATATATGTATTTATATATCATCTTACCAAACTATTCAGTTTTGGCTTCATTCGCTGATGGTAACACTTCTCCTTGAACTAAAATATCTCTAAATTCCTCTCTATCAATGACTTGTTGATCAAATAATGATGTTAAGGCTGTAATATCTTGTCCAATTAATCTTTCAATATCAAAATCTCTACTAATCTTTACTTCTGGTGGTTCAATGCCTACATATTCAGCAGATAAATTAAAACATTTCTGAAGTTTTTGCTCTAATTCCATTGAAACCATGGCAAGCATAGAATTAGTATCCACCCTATCTAATCTTCGAGCGTCAGCAGATTCGGCTACAAATTTTTGTTGACTAAGAGTACTGATGCCAAGAGTAGCCATCTGCATCTGTAATTCTTTAATTTCAGCAGATTGAGCATCAAATGCACTAGAAGCAGGTTCTACATAATAAACTTTATTTCCTGGCTGAGTTGCCATTGCATAGTTAACAGATATTGCAAGGTCTTTAGTTTGGTCATCATAACCTTCCATTACAAGCATTGGTTGAGATGCAACGTGCAAACTATGAATAAGATCAGCCTGTCTTTGAAAATGAGCAAGATTTAAATATGCAATATCCAATAAAGGTGGTTTACTTACTAAATTTTCAGTTTTTCCAGAATAAATTGTAACTAAAGGTATTTCTCCAAGAGAAAATTGTCCTGATTCGACTTGTTTATAATCTTTATCTGCCGAACCCATTTCAAAATTTCCTGTCACACTGTTATCAGAGACATCATACATTTCTTCGATTTGCTCTTTTTTACGAAACACTCTGTATCGACCAGGTTCTATAACTCTTATCTGGTCATAAACTTTTTCAC
>VTLG01016040.1_pt1 | contig 11031 bp, 4 predicted proteins | sample 4694571 | NCBI WGS metagenome assembly VTLG01 (sample SAMN12604809, study PRJNA352737) | marine metagenome | biome: ENVO:00000447; feature: ENVO:00000209|ENVO:00000569|ENVO:01000036; material: ENVO:00002151; isolation source: viral sequences binned using virsorter ... | reverse complement strand
TTAGGAAACCATGATTCTGCATTAATACCAGCAGCAGTTTCATCGTCAAATCTAATTGTATTGTATATTCCACCTTGTTTTATTATATCCATAACATAATCATCCACAAAAGATTCGTAATATGTTGTCACAGTTGCTTTTTTTGTAGCGTCTAGACTATTATATTTGTCTAGATTGAAATACAAACATGCACACTGGTTCCTATTGGCATAATAAGATACCAAATCAAATAAAGATAGTTCGTTTCCCTGTATAATCATGGTGATCCTAATTCATTTTGTGCTTGTTGAATTATTAAATTCAAGAACTCTGTCTTATCATAAGCATTAGCGAGTTCATCTGTAGCATTTACTGTTACAGATTTGCTTATTTGATATTCAGTGATAAGTTGACTAAAGTAATTGGTCTGTGTTAATGATTTTAATAGTAAGAAGTGTGCTATCTTATCTTTAAACTGTTTGAGATAATGATTTGCTAATGGTAAAAACTGATCATCTGTTGCAAGGTATGCATTAGATGGAAATTCTGCTTTGTATATTTTATTATAGAACTCAGGTGATATTGGAAACTTAGTGCCTTCTGCATTACCAGAAAACTCAGGAGTATTAGTAATATCTCTCAGTTTAGTTCTATATGTAGTATACATTGCCTTATCATCAGCACTTAATGGACAATCAGTACACATTACCCAATCAGATTCATCTAATAAGAAATTTCTTGCAAGTCTTACACTCAATGGTGTAACAGTCGCTTGCCTAGCATACATTTGTGCTAGTTCTGTTTGAAAATTAGTATTCTCTATAGAATCAATTAGATACCAACCTTCAATTAATTTATCTTTGAGAGCAGTAGCTTTAGCATTATCAACTGCTTCCATCTCATAGTCTTTCCACTCATCAGTATTAGTCTTAAAGTTTCTTACAAACTTTCTACGTGCAGCAATATACTTATTACTGTCACTATAATAACTAAATGTTATCAGTTTATCTTTATCACTGTCCCAATCAGGGTATAATAGAGGGACTAATGTATCTTTCCAATAAGTTTCTGGAATAGGTTTTGCTGAACCCATATATGTTAATTCTTGTGCTATTACATCTAATTGCACTCTTAGTACTGGTGTTGACATTTTAAAATTATAGTCTCCGTCTTATTTAGTTAATATGCTTTAATTAAGTATTTACACGTTCTATAAGGATGTATTAATGGTACATCTATGTCTGGATCAATAGTAGCCTGTGGTTCAATTTTAGTTGTTGCTTTCATTGTTAATGTAGCATCACTACAACTAAGACCAGAACTATATGTAATAGAAGGACCGACTTCACCTTGAACTGTATAAGTTAATGAATCAACATTTTGTTTAAGTATTTTACCAGCAGTGGGAACATATACTAAAACGGTTGCCTTTCCATTCCACCATATAAATTCACAAATTGCAAAATGATCTGTATTACCAGCATTATCATTTGTAGATGATGCATCAGCACGTGTCTGTTCTATTTTAAAATTAGTACCTGATGCCTTTGCATTTTGTGGTAATGCAACTGTATAAGTGTACCATTTAGTATCACCAGAAGCACCATCCCAATTATTATTCAAATCAACAGCTGGTACAGTGCCAATAAAAGGATCATTTCTTGATGTAGTTCTTCCTGCGATAATAGTATCAACCAATATCCAAGTAGTAGGTGATCCTGCTGTTGAGTAATATACTTTCAATGATTCTTCTGATGCATCACCACCGTTTACACCATTTCCTCTCGCTGCTTTAATAGAAAAATATTCTGCATTTGATGTATCTACAGGCATCAATTCTACCCATCTCGTTTTAGAAGTCTGATTATGATTTCCTCCAAATAACACATAATTTGTATAGGCAGTTGCACCAGTAACAGCAATACTATCAACCTTATCAGAATTACCTCCAGTTCCTAGAGTTGCAGTAGCAACTGCGTTTCCACCTTGACCATTTAACACATGAACATATGGTGTCTCAGTATATCCAGATCCACCATTTGTTACATTAATACCTGTAATTAAACCACCTGTCATAACTGGTGTTGCTGTCGCACCAGTTCCACCACCCCCACGAATTAATATAATTGGATCTGCTGTTGGAAGTTTAAATCCACCAGCATTACCAGTTCCAGAACCATTGGTATTGACTGTGACATCATTAATAGTTTGATTAAATGATGCTGATTTAATAAGAGCATCTTCAGTTATAATTGTTGTTGGATTATCATATCCAGTAATAACACCAAGTTGTACCTTAGCATATCCATCACCACCATTATTACTGGTTCCTGTTGTCTGTCCAGTCATTGACACACCTGTACCACCTTCACCTACTTTAACTTCAATTGATGCGGGAGAACCTAAATTTGCAAATTGCACGTATCCATTCCAAGTTCCACCAGCACCACCACCACCTCCACCAGGAGTCCAATAGTTATCATTATAATTTGCTACCATTACAACTTTACCATTTGATAGTCCAGAATCAACCATAGTTCCAGAGTCAAAGTAAGTAGTAGAATAAGATGAAATTCCTTGATTACCACCAGCACCACCTTGATGACCTCCATCACCACCAGGTCCTCCACCAGGTCCACCAGCACCACCACCATTTCCAGATCCACCAGTAATTTGGCCAGGAGTACCGCAGCCACCGCCGCCACCTCCTCCTCCACCACCGATACATCCATACAAACCACCAGTTCCACCACCACCCAATCCGAGTGATAATCCTGTTCCTTGAAGACCTCCAATTGGACTAGCTTTTCCAGTTTGTCCTGTACCACCATCATATCCATCAGAACCAGCTCCACCGCCACCGCCAGCACCAGCAACTACAGTTCCATTTCTTAGTAATGCTGTAGCAGCACCACCTCCACCACCATAAGCACCATTATGACCAGGACCACCGTCACCACCATCGCCAGAACCTGACATTGTTTTTCCATTTAGATTTGGCGAATTATCAGAGTGTCCTGATCCTATTTGACAAGACCATGTTGCAGTTTTAAAAGTTGCTAATTGACTACTTTTTACGGAAATATTTACTTTAGCACCTTCACCACCGTTTATATCACCTGAAACACCTGAATATAAAGCATCACTACCTCTACCACCATGTAGTTCAAAAGTAACTGAAGTGAGATTGTTACCACCACTAAAAGTGAAATTATCATCACCAGTTTTTGTTTGAGTATCTGTACCAGTTTGTCCACCAACCAATACGTTTATTCCTGCACTACCATCACTATATGAACCAGTTTGAACACCACCAGCACCACCACCATTAGGATTACTTGGATAATCTATATACGGCCATCCATTTCCTGAAGTACCTGCTTGTCCATCAGCACCTGGTTGTCCAGATACTGCACCAGCAGCGTTTTCACTACCAGAATTGACAGCTAATCCAACAGAACCACCTAAACCACCTGCTAATCCACTACTACCGTTACCTTTACCACCACCATTTGCTTTTAAATATATTTTTGATCCATCACCAACTTTTATGTAACTCTGTGTGCCATCATTACCTGCCTTTGTGCCAGCAGCACCTGATCCACCGCCACCATATAATGAATATGTTAACCTATCTGGTGTACCACTAATAGTAGCTAAATCAATAGTATATGTTCCAGGAACAGTATATTCAAAATCAGTATATTCAAATATTGGTGTACCACCTGTTGTAGATAATTTACCTCCTAACACTGTAGTGGTAAGAATAGGTTTCATTATTGGGTTTGGTATGGTAGTTTGAAATTCAAAAGATCCAGATCCAGTACCAGACGCAAGATAATAATCACCAGGTTCATTAGCACCACTTGCAAACCCTGCTGTGGGGTCAGCAGTACCACCTGTGCCACCTGCACCACCTGCATAATCAAAAGCATCATATGTTGCAACCGTATTATCACTAAGAGGTCCTCTTAAAAGACCATGCTTGTGTGTTAATACAACACCATCACCAGTTGGATACCATCTACTAACCTTTCCTGTTGATGGTTTATAATCTTGAATATATCTGTCTCCACTTGCACCACCAACCCATTCACCACCACCAGGAGTAGAGGTATACACTATATGACTATGTTGAGGAGGTCCTGAAAGTTTCCTCTCTCTCATTGTTATAGTAACATCTTGACTACCAATAATCGTGCAACCAGTAGTTTCAAGTACTTGATCATATCCACTTGTAGTAATTGTACCTAAAGAAAAATATTCATCCTGTTGATCTTTATCAAGATACCATGCACCACCTGTAGTACCTGTTGCTATGCTAATATTTCCAATATTAGGAGAGTTACTACCATATACAGGACCATTACCGACTACCTTTTTAGCAATTAAATCAGGAACTTTAAATGTTCCCATATATGGATCACCCCAATTTTCAAATGCATTAGCAGTATTAATTGGTTGTAATGTTGCACCACCAGCAGCAGTTAAATCAGTCATTCTCAACTGAAATGTAGCACCAGTTCCACCTGCTACGGTCACAGTAGGAACTGAAGTATATCCAGTACCACTATTTGTGACGTTCATATAAAGAATTTTTCCATTTGTATCAACAGCTCCAACTGTTGCTAACATATTAATTCCACCAGCTGGTGCTTGAGTTATTGTGACAATAGAAGATGTTGTATATCCAGATCCACCATTGACTACATCAATTCCATTACTAGATCTTCCACCATATTTTGTACCAACAATTTGATATAATCCTATATAATCACTTATATTATATTCTGATCCATCACAATATAAGTATCCTTCATGTGTATATGCTGGATCGTCTCCTGTAGTATAAGCATTACCAAGAGCCTCACTTAAATTTGGATAATTAGAGGAAGATGCCTTAACAAAAGTATGATCATAAGAATTTTGACCTGCTTTTAAGTTAGATACAATAGAACCAATTGGTGTAGTATCTGTAAGAAGATCTGTTAAATATCCTTTTCTAGAATTTCTATATCCTTGTGTCATAATTAGATCTTAATTAAATATTCCATAACAATAAATGGAGCAGTTGCAGAATCAATGGATCTTGATGCATCAGTTCCTATGGACATTGTTGTATCTAGGTTTTCTGGATTGACAACAATGGCATTTGTTTTTACTTTATATGTATGGTCACCCTTAACCAAATCAATACGATGATTATGTAATGTTGGATCACCATTTGCTGATTGATCTAAATCAACAGTATCAGTTTCTATATTTTGTACATCAGGTATTACTCTATTGTCATTAGTTTGAAAATTTGATTGCAAAGGAAGAACATCATGTAAACTTACACTACCAAAATCAGTTGGTACACCAGGTAATCCACTGGCATATGTAATAGGAACGGTAAAAGTATGTGATGCAGGAGCTCCACTACCATTAAAAACACATCCAAAAATAGGAATTTTTGTCTTATTAGCATAATAAGCAGTATTTTGTCCATCTGGTGATCCTTCTAAAATTCCACCATTTAATGTATAAGTTGCATTATTAAGGCATTGATATGTAAATTCATTACCACCTGGTTGCCAACCACCTATAATACAATTACCCCAATAAATTGTTTGTTGATTTCCAGCACCTTGAGTACTAATTGTAGATCCACAAGGACTAACAGGACACCAACGAACTGTGCGACATTGTTCTTGAGCACTTCCAGGATGTCCACTACTATTTGCAGTAGCGTTCAACCAATCTTGTATAGCAACTGTTGATGCATTTAATCTACCAGCAAATCCTTGCACCTGTGGTTCATTAGTGCTATTCTCATTAGTAGTTAATATTCTTTCTCTAAGAGCACTATGAAAATGAGAGTGTGGATGAATGGAATTCTCTTCAACACCTTCTGTGTCAGTATAATGAGTTGCACCAGCATATTCCCATGATGGTTTGCCTTTTACTTCAATTTCTTGACTAGGTACATCAATCTGTCCTGAGTATTCTATACTAACGGGAGATCCAATAGCAGATTGTGCTTCAATACCAATACCAGATCTACTAAACTCATTTCCTAAAGCATTATTCAATCTTATATTATTATATACACCTGCGTTAGCACCCGAAGTTGGTTCTGCATATTTAGATCCCATATCAGGAACCATAAATTGAGTGTCTAATAAATTATCAAAATTAGTGCCATCTGCATTTTTTCTGATAAACTTACAATTAGATCCTGTTCCACATATAGCAGCAAGTTGTGGATAATCTTCAGCAAAGTATTTTGTACCATCACATTTTAAATAACCAGCAGGTAAATTATTTACGTTTGCTCCGTCATCTGGAAGACCTGCATAATCAACTGGCCAATTTATAATTTGACCTGTTAAATTACCATACTTAGATCTTTCTTTACTGTATAAAACTGCCATTAGTATGCTTTGATTATGAACGTAATTGTACAACTAGGTTGTGATGTATCACATGAAATATTTAGAGCATTTTCAAGACTATCTGCTTGCAATGAAGATCCATTTGCATTATCAGCAGTATGTGATGGAGGACCTGACATAGATCCAATACCCTGAGATATTTCAAAACTACCATGATTATGTGCTCTAAATGCTTGCTCTAAAGGATCTTTATTTTCCTTACCTTGATTGAGCGACATTGGCCACGCACCATGTCTAAACACCAAAGTCTCTGTACCAGCAACTGTACCTATTTGATCTTTCACAGTGATTGTATATACATCAGTTGCTGAATCATATACTATGTTTTCTATTTGAGTTCCACCAGTAGATGTCCAATAAGTATACTTTTTAGAAGCATCTTTTACAGTAACAAACATCAATGGAGTAATTCTATCATGCTGAGTCCATGTATTTGGTGAAGTACCATAAGTTCTAGCAATGCTAGTTCCAGCTGGCAATGCAATATCTCTTGTAGCAGCAGGAATAGTTACACCAGCAACTTCAAAAGCTGCATTTACATGTTCTGGATCATCATCCATGGCATCAGCAGATCTTGGAGAACCATTATATCCAAAGAAATTTGGTCTTGATCTTCTTTCCATTGGTCGTGGAAACATACCAACATGTGCTGGTGATTTATGTGTATCTACTGGAGTTGTAGTATTGATAGCACCAGTATTACCATTGCCAAATAGGTTTTGAGTATAGGTTGAAGATTCTTGACCAGATCCTCTATTAACTCCTCTCCAGTTAGCAGTACCAGCTGGAACATGATTCCAATAATTTTTACCAGATTCATTAACAAATTCAAAAAATCTATCACAACGTGGTAATGTCCATTCATGCTGTTCATCACCAAAATGTGTTAGAGTAGTAGCACCATTCTGCCATGATATTGGTTGAGTAGCTGCATTGGCACATGTATTAGGACCATGAGTTGCATTACATATACTTGTTGTTGATGTACCAGACATTGCAACACCTTCGTCTGTTTGAAATAACATAGCTCCAGTAGCATTTGGAGCAACACTTTGAAGTGTATCGCTATGACCGTGTTGAGGAGTGTGATTGATACCCAACTTACGATTAAGGACGTACACGGTTTCCAAAAAGTCAGGAGCACTCAATATCATATTGGTAAATTTAAAATACAAATTACCAGCAAGATTCAAAGAAAAATCAATATCAGATGTTGCTTCATATGTTGTTGATACTGGGTTTGTCTCACCATAGTCTGCAACTCTATTTCCTAATACAGTTGCAGCATCTGACTGTCCTTGCTGATACTTAGAATTTTGTAAATTTGCAGGTTCTAAATCCATTAACACACTATTAGATAATTGTGGTAATCTAAATGTTGCTGCTGTACCAATATAAGGAAACTCATAATGATTATTTTGAGAATCAGTCATATCACCACCATAGGTATCACCTATGACTGACGCTAACAATGGATAATCAGAAGCAGATAATGTATCTCCTTTACATGTAATCCAACCTTTAGGAATATTAGATTCAAGAAATCCAGTTCCTCCATCACCACCCCAAGGCATGATTGTGCCAATCTTGGCAGATCTCATTGTCTTTATTGAATCGTATTTTACCGTCATTGATTATAACTCCATGAGCCACCAACCTCTTAACGAAGCTGGTATTGTTTGTTGTGATGTAGATCCTTCTATATCATATGTACCAACAAAAACTAATCCAAATGCACAGTTACGTGTCTGAATAACTAATTCACCAGAATCCCATGCTACTGTTCTTACTTGACCAGAACCTGCATCAAGTTTAGATCCAGAATTATCACCTTGAATTGATGTAGATACATTATTAATTTTCTTCGCTCTGATAATTAAACTTGTATTGTATGTTAAATTACCACTAAGTTCAGTAAATCTAATCATATCACCTGTTTGTGGATTATCTGGTAGATATAGAACCATATTGCTTCCAGATGTAGCATTGATCAGATAGTTGTTGTTAACCTGTAATGGGTTAGTCTCTTGCTGACCTATACCAGTTGTAGCATCAAATGCAACATATGTGTGTCTTCTACCACCATTTGATGTCCAGTATTTTTCAATACCAAATGAATCAATAGCATTGTTATGATAGATTGTAAAGTCTTTAGGACCAACAGTACCACCAGTTCCAGCAGATCCAAGGTTATCTATCTGGAAGATTTTATCAGTCGCAGATTCTATAGCAAGAACCTTACCTTTCTGATAATATTGCTCACCTAAGAATATACTTCCCTCAAGAGCTGTCATCTTAATAGATTCTACACTACTACAGACTCCATTAGACTGACATGATTCATAGAATATTTTAAGATTACCATAGAAGTTACCATTACCTTTAAGTGTCATACCATTGGTATTGGTTACTGGATCTTCAATTGATCCATCACCTATGTGACCATCATCGTTTGCAATAGATAGAACTAAAGTTTTACTATCAGAACCATACATTCTAAGGACACCACTGTTGATAGTAAAGTCATCATTAACAGTTGTATGACCACCGCCATATAAATCAATTGAAGTTGTAGCAACAGTGTTTGGATTCCTATAAGACTTAGGCATCTTGATCTGATAGAAAGCATCAAGAGTTCCATCAACACTATCAGTAAGGAAGAACTCAGATCCAATTCTGATAAACTGAATGTAATCAAGTTTTGGTTGAATTAAATCAGCATTTACTAATCCTATTTCAAGTCTTGTATCAAGAGTGTTAGGAGTTCTTGCCTTGAATGTCTTACCAGTTGCAGGTGCTCTCAAAGCACGAGTAGCAGGTAAATCTTCTAGTAATGTTGTTGTTCCTAACTTATTCAACTTAACAACATTAAGACCAACACCAGCATTTATTGCAGTCGTTCCTTCTACACCTCTACCACCATTAGTATAATTGGCATTAGATGATGTTGGTAAGAACTGATTTGATCCACTTACATATGGTGCAGCAGTAATTTGTATAATCTCAATTTGATTACTATCGTAAATTGCTACCAAATCACCAATTGTAAATGCTTCATAATTCGCTTGAATTTGAATGTTGGTTGTTGCTGGTACAACAGCGGATGCTATTGTTGTGAATGGTCTTGTAGCAAGAGTCGTGTTGGATGATTGTGGATCATGTTTGTAAACATGAACTACATCAGTAGTTGTGTATCCAGCAGGTGATGAACCAAAAGATTCAGCAACAGCAAAGTGAGTTCCATGCTTATTACCAATCGTTGTATCACCTGTACAAGTGTCAATCTCAAATGTCTTAATGCCACTACCATTTGTTATAGTCAACTTTTTGTTGGTGGTTGCGTTAACATATGGTGTAGTGCATGTTCCATTTAATGTAAGACCACCAGTGTATGACTGATCACCATTGATGGTTACAGCACCAGTTACAGAGTCAACTTCAAATAATGTATTCTCTGAATTAGTATCACACCCATTTTTGACGGAGAATTTTTTCGCAACTTGATCTAATGTAGTCTTGAGTTCAAATATTTCACCATCACTACCATTAGAAGGACGAGAAATAATTACATAATCGCCAGGTTGTCCTGTAGCACGATTATCAGAACCTGTTAATACTCCACCAAATTGTGATAAGTAAACATTATCTTCTGCTCCAGAACCATCAATAATTTGAGTAGTCCATGTAGCATCAAACTGAACAGTACACTTATAAATGTTTGTTGTATCAGGATGCTCTGTGCTTATTGTTGATAGAGTTCCAAATGGTTGTCTTTGTACTTCAATGTAGTATGGTGTAGTGTTGATTTGTGGAAGACGTGTGATCTTAACAAATTCAGCATATTCAGTTCCTTGTTCAACAGTATCAATAAGTAGAATATCATTCTCATTGTAGTATTGATTACCATTAGCATCATAAGGAGTTCTCTTAAGTGGTAAGTAATATTTGTCACCACTTAAAGTTGGGAATGTACCAGCATTTTGACCAGTAGGAGTTTGTTGATATGCAACTCCACCCCAATCACCAGAACCTGCGGTATCAATCTTATTAAGTTCACCAGTACCAGCAGTAGAAACTAGAACAGTAATTAAATCTACGTTATTATCATAAAGATTATTACCAAGAACTCCACTTGTATGACTCTGAATTGTAGAACCAGCCTGTGCTCTACGTCCAACAAAGGAGTAAGAAGCATTACCGCCACACAATGTCATATCAGCATTAAATCTTGATGTAGCATCAACAATTAGGTTGTTTCTAATTGTAGTACTACCACCTTGACCAGCAATTCTTAATGTAGAAGCATTAGTAGCAAAATCAACTATACTTGTTGCACTGTTACCAGATAAGAATTCAACAGTTCCAGATGGAGACTCAAACTTAGTAACATCACCTAATCCTCTTCTTGTACCGATGATTGTATCACCAGCAACTTTAAGTGCCTTAGTGTCAATCTGTACAAAGGAGTCAGACTCGTTACTTGCGAATGCACCACCAAGAGTTAACTTAGACTTATTAGCATTAGATCCATCAATACTATCACCGATAGTAATTTCACTATCAATACTTGTATTACCAATCTTGATATTTTGTGATCCAGTTGTTACATTACCAA
>VTLG01012019.1_pt1 | contig 11031 bp, 11 predicted proteins | sample 4694571 | NCBI WGS metagenome assembly VTLG01 (sample SAMN12604809, study PRJNA352737) | marine metagenome | biome: ENVO:00000447; feature: ENVO:00000209|ENVO:00000569|ENVO:01000036; material: ENVO:00002151; isolation source: viral sequences binned using virsorter ... | reverse complement strand
ACTCAGCAGATAAACTCGTTATTGGTGAAGGTTCTACGGTAGGTACAAATTCTATCTTAACAATTACTGATGATACGGTAACTGTTGGCGATGGTGCTGCGGTTGATACTTATATAAACTTTGATGGTAATGCAGTTGATTACCGTATTGGCCTGGATGACGGCACTGACAAATTAGAAATAGGCGCAGGAGTAGCACATGGTACTACGACTGCTATTTCAATTGATTCGGCTGCTGATATGACCATTGGTGGTTATATTAATTTTTCTGATGAGCAAGCCATAAGACCAGAGATGAAGGATTATGCAGAAACCATAAATGCACTGGGTGATACTGGCGGTGGAACTGATGCAATTGATATAAGTGCAGGTAATGTAGTATCTGCTACAGTGTCAACTGGGGCGCAGACTTTTACATTTACCAATCCATCGGCTGATGGAAAGGCCTGTTCATTCACCTTGTTTCTTACTAACGGTGGATCACAAACCGTGAACTGGCCGGGAACAGTTGACTGGGCTGGTGGAAGCGCACCCTCCCTGACATCTTCTGGTATAGACGTTCTTACCTTTACTACTCTGGATGCAGGAACTATATGGTATGGATTCGCAGCAGGGTTAGATATGGGTTAATGGGAGATATAAAATGGCATTAGAAACTGCAACATACATTAGCCAATTAACGGCTACAAATCCTGTTGCTTCTGATTCTGTATCAGTTGGCGATGATCATATTAGGATGCTCAAAACTGTTCTAAAGACACAGTTTAGTGGTCTTTCAGGAACTACCGCCATTACTGCCACAGAAGCAGAGATGAACTATCTTGATCTTGCCACGCTTGGTACGTCAGCAGATTCTAAGGTGCTTACTCAAGCCTCTGGTGTTGTTACTATTGTTGGTGATGTAAAGATTACAGGTACAACTCCACTCCTAACAATTGGTGATGCCGGAGCGGAAGATACAACTATTGTGTTTGACGGAAACGCCAAAGACTTTTATATAGCACTAGACGATAGTGCAGATAAGTTAGTTGTGGGTGAAGGTTCTACTGTTGGAACCAATAGTATCTTAACCATTACCGACGATACTGTAACTTTAGGTGATGGGGCCGCTGTGGATACATCTATTGTATTCGACGGAAATGCCAAGGACTTCTATGTAGCACTTGATGATTCGGCAGATAAACTTCTTATAGGAGAAGGTTCTACTGTTGGTACTAATCCAATCCTAAGTATTACAGATGATACTGTCACTTTAGGTGACGGAGCGGCAGTTGATACTGCTATAGTCTTTGACGGTAATGCCAAAGATTTTTACGTTGCTCTAGATGATTCTGCGGATAAGTTGTTAATTGGTGAAGGATCGACTGTAGGTACTAACCCTATTTTAAGCATAACGGATGATACCGTTACCCTGGGGGATGGTGCTGCCGTAGATACAGCAATTGTATTCGACGGCAATGCTAAGGATTTTCACATAGCCTTAGATGATAGTGCTGATAAACTAATTATTGGTGAAGGCTCTACTGTTGGAACAAATGAAATACTAAGCATCACTGATGATACAGTTACTATAGGTGATGGAGCAGCCGTAGATACTTATCTTAACTTTGATGGTAACGCTGCTGACTTCCGTATAGGTATTGATGATGGAACAGATAAGTTAGAGATAGGTGGTGGTGTAGCGCACGGAACTGCTGCAGGGATATCAATGGATGTTAATGGCGACATGACCTTGGGCGGTGGTATTGCCTGTGCTGATGAAGTTATAGGCAGACCAAGATTCACAGACTATGCGGAAACAGTAAACGTATTAGGCGATCTTGGTGGAGGCACTGACACCATTGATATTACCGCTGGAAACGTTGTTACTGCAACAGTATCGACAGCGACACAAACTTTCACTTTTACTAATCCATCCGCCACTGGTAAGTCCTGTTCTTTTACATTGCTCCTGACTAACGGTGGTTCGCAGACTGTCAATTGGCCTGGTGCAGTAGATTGGGCTGGAGGTTCAGCACCAGCATTGACATCAAGTGGAGTAGATATTTTGACATTTACAACGGTAGATGCAGGAACCATTTGGTACGGCTTTGCTGCCGGAACGGACATGAAGTGAGGAAAATATTATGCCATTAGGAGCAAACAAAGCCGCCATTATGGGAGTGGCCGGAGTATCTACAGGAGATGTAGTTCTGCTTTCGTCGCAGACTGCTTCCGGTGATTCAGAAATAGATTTTAGTTCTGGTATTACGTCAACTTACGGGGAATATATTTTTAGGTTTTACAATATAAATCCAGCAACGGATAGTGCTAATTTTCTTTTCCAAGTTAATGCTACAGATGGTGCTGATTATAATGATTCAAATATAACCTCCGCTGGTTTCTATGCACATCATACTGAAGCAGATGCGTCAAGTTTGTCCTATGAGGCTGACTTAGATTTAGCACAGTCAACCAGCTTCCAGCCTCTAGTCCTAAGTATGGGAAATGGCGCAGATGAAAGCTACGCCGGGGAGTTACACTTGTTTAACCCATCAAGTACAACTTACGTCAAGCATTTTATTTCTACAGGTAATGTGTACGCGACATCTGATTACACACAAAATACATTTGTAGCAGGATACGTAAACGACACGACAGCAATTGACGATATCAGATTCAAAATGAGTACAGGTGACTTCGACGGCAAAATAAAAATGTGGGGAGTAAAGTAATTATGGCAATGACACTAATAGCAGACAACACTGCCGACACGACTGATCTTGCTAGCGTTAGTTTTACTTCCGGCATAGACAGCACTTACAAACTTTACATCTTTAAAGTTTACGACTACAACCCGGCTACTGATTCTGAAAATTTTAGGTTTCAATGCAGTATAGATAGCGGGAGCAACTACAACACAACAGTGACTACTATACATTTTGAAACATTTCATAATGAAGATGATAGTCAGGCTTACCTTACTTACAGTGGTGGCGATTACGCGCAAGCAACGACTTTTTTGAATACCAGTGTACGAGTTGGTGCAGATGCTGATCAGAGTATGGTTGGGGAACTTTTTCTGTTTAATCCTTCCAACACGACTTATGTAAAACATTATCAGGCGCGATTTAATGCTGCTTTTGATTCTGATGGTTCAAATTCTTCATTTACGGCTGGCTATTTCAACACCACATCAGCTATTGATGCAATCCAGTTCAAACATTCATCAGGCAACATAGATGCTGTAATAAAAATGTATGGAGTAGGCTAATGGGTATACCAACACTAATAAAAACACTGACTGCTTCTAACGATGCTTCACTCTCTTTTGTGGACGGTGCTGCTAGCGTAGTGTTTGATGGTACATATGATGAATATATGTTTGTGTGTACGGATATAGGGCCAGCGACGGATTCGGCGGTATTCCAGTTTCAAGTAAATGCTACAGATGATGCTGGCGGCGGTTACGACACAAGCCTAATTACAAGTACGTTTTTTAGAGCGTTTCATTATGAAAGTGGTTCTAATGCGGGTATTGATTACAGTACCGCTCAAGATTTAGCACAAAGCGCAAGTTTCCAAAATCTGGTAGAGCAAACCGGTAATGGTGCAGATGAATCCTGTGCTGGAATACTTCATATTTTTAGCCCTTCAAGTACAACTTATGTGAAGCACTTCTATGGTCGCTTTAATAGCCTACACACAAGTGATGTAACACTCGACTGCTTTTCGGCAGGATATATTAATGATACGACAGCAATAGATGAAATCCAGTTCAAAATGAGCAGCGGGAACTTCGACGGCGTGATTCAACTATACGGAATAGCATAACTTTAGGAGCAATTTAGATGGCAAGAACAAAAGTTGTAAACGGTGTAAGAATGAACCTGACGCCGGAAGAAGAAACAGCAAGAGATGCAGAAGAGGCTGCATGGGCAGCGGGTGCTTTTGATCGGGCAATTGGGCGGTTAAGACAAGACCGTACCCGCAGACTGTCTGCTACAGACTGGTACGCCCTTCAGGACGTAACCATGTCTGACGCAATGACAGCGTATCGTCAGGACTTGCGTGATCTTCCGTCTGGATTAACCACCGAAGCAGAAGTAGAAGCCGTTAGTTGGCCGGTACAGCCCTAACATGGCTTTAATCCCGATTGATCAAGTCGGGCAGATTGGGATTGTCAAGGATATAAACGCTTGGCAACTTCCAAATAACGTCTGGACTGATGGTAATAATATCAGAGCAGAGCATGGGGCTATTCAAAAGATTCCAGGCTATAAAGAGGTTATGGCTTCATGTCCGGTTGCGCCATATCATATTACAAATCTATTTGCTGGTTCAACATCTTATTGGATCATAGGTGGATTAGCTAAAATCTATGTCCATAATGGTTCATCCTGGACTGATATAACTAGATCATCAGGAGACTATAACGCTACTGCCAGAGAGAACTGGACATCCACTATTTTAGGTGGAGTTCTGGTAATGGCTAATGGCTTTGACGATCCACAGTTCTGGGCATTGGGAAGTAATGGGTTGCCAACTGTATCTACTAGGATGGCAGACTTGAGTAACTGGCCAGCAAGTAGAGAATGTTATTCTATAAGAGCGTTTAAGTCTTTCCTGATCGCTCTTAATATTGTGGATTCATCATCAGGTGATGTAGCATACCCGCGATTAGTTAAATGGTCGCATGAAGCAGCCACACAGGCTGTGCCATCGTCCTGGGATGAAACTAGCGCAACGGTCGATGCTGGAGAGTATGATTTAGCTGATTCAAAAGGGGCTATATTGGACGGTCTTCCTCTTGCAGACAAGTTTATGATCTATAAAGAGGACTCGATCTATACTATGTCGTATGTTGGCTCTCCATTTATCTTTGCATTTCGTCAATTATCGCCAACGATTGGCGCATTATCTAAGAACTGCGTAGCTGAATTTGGTGATAAGCATTTTATCTTTGGTAATGGAGACATCTATATCAATGATGGAATGAAAGTTCAATCTATCTTGCCGCATAAAATGAGAGATTATCTGTTTAGCAGCATGAATGGTGACGAAGTACGGAAGTCATTTGTTGCTGCTGACTATGGTGCTACAGAGATGTATGCTTGTTATGTGTCTTCATCTAATGTAACTAATGTACAGTGTGATAAAGCATTGGTATGGAACTGGGTCAACAATACCTTTACAGAGCGTGATCTTCCAGACTTAGGATTTATGGCATTTGGTATTGAGGGTGATCCTCTCGCTTCTGCTTCATGGTCTGCTGATACAACGACCTGGGCTAATAATACTAAGAGATGGAGTGAGGCTGGTGCATCTTCTTTCTTCAATACGGCTGGTAAGTCATTAGTTATGGTATCTCCTACCGATACTAAGTTGTATAGACACAATACTGGAAATACAGAAGATGGTACTAATATGACTTCCTATATTGAGAGAACAGGTTTAACTATGGATGAGTCAGGGCAACCTAACCCGTCAACAGTAAAGAAAATTCTATCTGTCTGGCCTAAGATGTCATCCTCAGATGCTAATACTGTGAACGTCTATGTAGGCGCACAGATGTCAACAGAGGAAAGTATTACATGGGAAGGCCCGTATACTTTTAATCCTGACTCACAATCAAAGGTTCCTGTCAGGGTGACTGGAAAATATATAGGTGTGAAATTTGAATCCACCGGAGATCAAACATGGAGATTGGACGGCTATTCTCTGGATGTTAAAAATGCAGGGAATAGAGGCTCCACTATGAACTAATGGCTACTCATGTAGACAGGGTAGAAAGGTCTGTAACCCACTATGAGCCTGGCCCACCACCTGTTGATCCAGAAGACTTAGGGCAATATGTTGTTGATGAACTTAAAAGGTTAGGGGATATTCTATTAAATCAAGCAACCTTCAGATTAGAGAGAATACATGAAGCACCAGGAAGACCAAGAACAGGAGACATTAGATTCGCAGATGGATCAGACTGGAATCCAGGCTCGGGCGAAGGAATTTATTGGTACGGAACAAGCTGGAACAAACTGTAAGGTTGTTTTAATACAGCCTGATGACCTAGAGGTAGTATGGGATGAGGTAGTTCCTCTTATAGATGCTGCTCTAAAATACTCAGAGGGAGAAATCCTCCCTGAAGATTTAGTCCAGCCTCTTAAAACTGGAAAGATGCAGTTATGGGTAGCTTTATCTGGGGGTGTAATCGCTGCTATGATTACAGAGATTATAACCTATCCAAGAAAGAGAGTATTAAGAGTCATCACAATAGCAGGTAAAGATGGTCGCGGCATGAGTAAATGGTATGGCTTTCTTCCCCTTATAGAAGGATTCGCATTAAGCAATAACTGCTCATCCCTGGAAGCATGGACGAGAAAAGGAATGGCAAAGAAGCTAAAAGACTGGGAACATAAATATATGGTAATCACTAAAGACTTAAAACAGAGGATGCAATAATGGCAGTTATTCGCAATCTTTATGATTCTGGTACTCCTGTTCCCCTGCCCACTTATACTGGTGTTCCAGGAGACTGGAGAGCAATGATGGAGTTTGAGCCGTGGAAGGACTTAATTGAGCAGGAAGTTACATTTAATCCTCAGTGGCTCCCTGATCTTGCGCCTTGGATAAAGAAGGAATCTATTCCTCCTGTTGTTCCTGTAATTCCTACCACCCCTACTACAGAATGGACTGATCCTGATACTGGGGGAACTATTACCTATAACGGAACTGGCGGTGGTACAGGTGGCGGAACAGGCACAGGTACAGGCACGGGCACTGGGTCAGGAATTGGCTCAGGCATTGGCTCTGGCGAGGGGGCTGGCGAAGGCTCTGGAATAGGGATTGATACTGGCGCAGGTACAGCTATAGATCAAGGTCTTTTAGATGCACAGGCAGCAGCAGCGGCTCAAGCATTGCTCGACGAGGAGGCAGCAGCACAAACATTAATCGACCAGCAAGCAGCGGATGCTCAAGCAGCATCAGATGCTCTTCTTGAAGAGCAAAGACTGGAAGACGAAAGAATAAGACAGGAACAGGCAGATGAAGCAGCATTGCAAGAACTTATAAGACAGGAAGAAGAAGCAGCAGCAGAAGCAGTAGCAGAAAGAGAAAGGTTTAGACTATTAGCAGCAAAAGAAGCAGAGGACAAGCGCTTACAAGATATCCTTAATGCTCAATTAGAGGAGTTAATGGAAAGAACAAGGCTGGAGGCGGAAGAAGATAGGAAACGAGATGAATTAGAAAGAATACAAGCAGAAGAAGCAACTCAAAAAGAAATTGTTAGACAGCAGCAATTAGCAGCGGCAGTAAAAAAACAACAACAGCAAACTGCCGCAGAGGAAGCATTACAAGAAGCGTTAAGATTGGCTGACGAGCAAAGAAAGGCTGACTTAGCAGCATCATTGCAGTTTGATCTAAATATGCTAACTGGTATCTCGCCAAGCACTGAAAATATAATACAGGCTACCTTTGGTGGCGGCGGTGGCGGTGGCGGCGGTGCTGATACTGGATACAAGATACGTTGGTTCTAATAGAGGAATAAATTATGTCAGGTGGAAGCAGAGTAACTAAAACAGAAACGAATCCTTGGGGTGTAATGCCTGGAATAGCAGGTGATACGTTTGAGTTTGCTGGACAGGAGTATCCGACTTCGGCTTACCCTGAGGGCATCGGCCAACTACCTCAACTTGTAGAGGCTTTTGGCGCTGCTAGTAATTTGTATAAAGGTGGACAATATGCTCCATCATACTTTCCATCACAGACATATGCAGGGTTTGATCCTGCCCAACAGGCAGCACAAGAGGCTATAACTGGGTATGCTACAGGTGGAATTCCAGATGAATTAAGCGCACAAGCAAGATCAGGGCTAATGGAAGGGATAGGTTATGGTCGTGGCGGAATGGAATACAGTGCAAACCTTGCCCAACCATTATCACAGGAGCAGTATGCTGGATTAACCCCTTTTGATGAGGGTCAATACGGTGGCCTATTATCAGGTGATGTTGATTATACATCTGGCCCATTTGGAGATATGGCTACAGCATATAGAGAACAGGCTGAAGATCAAATGAATAAGGCTCTTGCAAATGTAAGAGGAAAACAGGTTCTTTACCAGCCAGGTGGTGGAAGCAGAGGAGATATCTTTGCAGCCCAATCAATTGAACAGTCGCAGAAGGATTTGAATAGAAATCTAGCATCGTTATATGGTGGCGCTTACACTAAAGCGCAGGAAGGAAGAGTACCAGCAGCCCAACTTGGTATGCAAGCGCAGCAGTATGGCATGGGTCTAGGCCCAGAAGGAGCCAGAGCAACACAGGGCTTCTTAGGTCAGTACCCCTCTGTAATGGGCGCACCTCTAGGCATGGCCGGTGCAGTAGGAGATGTAGGCGCACAGAGAAGGGCTATGACACAGGCTGGTATTGACGAACAGATGGCAAGACACCAGTATGAAGCTACGCTACAACAGAACGCACTCCAGAACTACATGGCTTCAATCTCAGGAGAGTGGGGTGGAACAACTACAGCAACAGCACCAGGGCAGAGTCCTGTTGGTACATTACTTGGTGGATTAATTGGTAGCGCAATTCCAGGTGTTGGCCCATTGATGGGTGCTGGTCTAGGCTCCCAGTATGGATAGGAGATAAATTATGTTTTTTGGAATACCAAATATTGGACGGGATACATGGTGGGGCGACCCTATAACAAGTAGTATTGAGAGGGGCGTTAAAGGTATAGGGACTGGAATAGGTCGCGGCTGGGAGTCAGTATTAGGTCTTGGGGAAACAGAAGAAGAAAGAAAAGCAAGACTATATCAGAACTGGTTAGCACAACGTGATAAAGGATATGAAGCCCAACGTAAAGCCCTGCCCTTTGACAAAGGTCCAATAGATTATTCTCCTGAGACTGGAGTTTTAAGAGATAAGGCGGAGTATATGCGCGCACAAGACCCTAGCATAAGTATTGTTAATGGTGTCGCAATGCAGGCTCCCCCCAAAGTAGACAAAGATGATGAAGAGTCTGAGTTTGATAAATATATGAAGATGCAATTCCTGAGTAAACTTATAGAGAAGCAAAAGGCACCCAGTCCTGGGTATGCTACAAGGGCTGGCACTGCCAGGTCACCTGTTGCTACCTCTCTTATGCAGACTCACCCTGGACGACGAAAGGATGACCTATTGAACTACATCTATGGACCGTCTTATGGGAGGAGAGTATAATGGCTTGGCCTCTAGCATTAGCAGCAGCAGGAAGGGCATCAATGCCCTTATGGAGACTGTTAGGCAGGGGAAGGTTTAATCCTTTTCGTGCTGAGATACCTAAAGTTCCAGGTGGCCCTGGCTCTCCAACTCCAAGAGGCCCAAGTGGTAGATTTCCTGCCCCAATTCCAGGTCGAACTCCAGGTGTTCTTAATCCAGGCGCTCATCCGTGGAGATTTGCTGGTGCAACGACTGGAGCAGGAATGGGTCTTCCTTGGATGATGGGTGGTGAAGAGGAGGCTCCTATGCCTATGCCTCTTCCTGGCCAGGCTGGTGGAGCAGGGCCAGGTTCATTCCTTCCGTCTGCTCTTGAAAGGTCTAAATCTGCAAGACAAAGATGGATGAAAAATCTTCAAACTGCGACAACGTATGGTGGTATATTAGGCGCGATTGATCCTGATAAAAAAGAAAGTTTCAATAAAGATATATCAGAAGCAATGAAGCAAATGTCTGCATATACTCAGGATGTAGAACTATCTAAGATAACAGATGTGGCACTAAAGGCAGGTCAGACGCCCAGAGAAAGATACATGGCTATGATTAAAGAGGGTGCTACACCTGAAGAAGCTGCTCTAGTTTCAGGTCATCAGGTTGAATTGATGAAGGCAGAACAAACTTCTATGGGTGCTAAAGCACAGGTCTGGGATAATATCATGCAAACTCTTATGGCTGGTAATGTAGAGGCTGCAGCCCTTATGCTCGTCCAAGCCTGGGGTACAGGCCAGTTAGGTGGCGCACCAATATCAGAAAACTTTGAGCAAAGACTAGAGTCTGCTAGACTGCATCTTACAGGAATCATGGAGGGGGAGACAGCAGCCTCTGCACCAGGAGCAGGATCAGGGATTACAGATATTAGTTTATCCTAATGCCCAATATTCAATTCAAATATAATGGACAAAACTTTAAGGCTAATGTTACTTCAGAATTCTTAGACCTTGGTGAAGAGGAACAGAGAAGAAGATTAGAAAGTGACCTTGTAAGTCAGCATGGTCTTAGAGCGAAGCCTACTGGAGAGAAAGGATTTCTCCATACCCTTGGTTTACTTGAGCGTCCTGCTCAAGCCCTTAAGGTTGGTGTAAAGGAAAGCCTGTTAGGTGGTAGTATGTTTAAGGCGCTGGGTCAGGTTGACCTTACGCCACAAGAGGGCTTCCTTACAGGACTCAAGCGTGGTTGGCTTGGTCAAGACGAAATAAGAACTCAAGATTTTCTCCCTGATGACCTACCTGGGTGGTACAGAGGAGTGCTTGGATTCGCCGGTGATGTAGTAACTGATCCCCTTACCTTTTCAGGTGGACTGATAGGCAAGGGGATTTATACTGCCGGTAAAGGAGTCAGGGCTATGACTCCACGCCCTGTTGCTCTTGCTCTACAGTCTATCAAAGAATCTGATAAGATGCAGGACTTTGCCAGGGCTTTGAATGTACCCCTTGGAGATGCTAAAAAAGTCAAGGGTGTAGCTACTGAATCTGGTAAGGTCAGTAGTGAGATAGAGCATGAGTTGGCTAGAGAGGTTCCCAAGTTAAGGAACTGGCTTGAGGGTAAGGCTAGAGATACAGGTAAGTCTACTCAGGTTATCCATTCTGCCATGCGTAACTGGATGGATAGACGTAAGTTATTCACTGACTATGATGACAAGCCATTAACAAATAAATGGTATGAGAAGGATGGCAAAATCCATGCAGGAGATGGAGACAGGTATAGTAATGAAAATCTTGTAATTCAAAAAGAGATAGCTGATTTAAGAAAAGGAATTGTAAAAGATATTGGTGAAGATGGTGTAAAATATGTAGATAACT
>VTLG01008536.1_pt1 | contig 11032 bp, 14 predicted proteins | sample 4694571 | NCBI WGS metagenome assembly VTLG01 (sample SAMN12604809, study PRJNA352737) | marine metagenome | biome: ENVO:00000447; feature: ENVO:00000209|ENVO:00000569|ENVO:01000036; material: ENVO:00002151; isolation source: viral sequences binned using virsorter ... | reverse complement strand
ATTTTTATGATTACGTTGAAATAGTGCCCATTAAGGAAACTGATAAAGTTAAGGAGAAAGCAAAAGCTCCAACTTCTGTAGGTGAAAATATTGTTGAGACTGAACCCACTACGACTTATAGTCTTAATGATAATATAAAAGCACAAATAGATAGTATAATGTATCAGGGTGGCTATGATAGTCCTATGCTAAGACAAATTGTAAAAAACAACCCAGATGCTAAGAAATATATAAGTAATGTTCATTTCTATGAAATTAAGTAAAGTAATATGACGATTCTTGATGAAATAATAAAATATGCAACAGATTCAACTCGTACAAATTATTGGAATGTAGGTGAATCTGAAATTCATAGTCTTATGGATAAGATTATTTATCATGAAACAGGTGGCTCGAACTTAACTACACAGGTTCAACAAGTAAATCTTTATAAACAAGACGACCCTTCTACGCCAAACATAGATGAAAGTCTAGAGTTGGTCCCTGGGGGTCAGCCCGGATATGGAATGGGTTTGTTCCAATATGAAAAACATTATGATGACCCTAAAACTCCAGGATATGACCAAAGAGGAGGTCAAACGGCAGTAACTAGACTTCAAAATATTGCAAAGGATAAAACTTTAGGGATTAATCTTCCACAAATTCTAGATAACACATTAGACGCAAGTGGCAATTTTAACAAAGAGTATCAAAGGTTTGTTGACTCTGGATTTGATTTCACTTTACTAAATGAAGAAGAGCAAAAGGCAGTATTTATTGCAGATAAATTACAACATCCAGATGCCGGTTCAAATTTAGGAACAGCAGCAGGAGCAGACAATGTTTTTTCAGATGACGAGATAGCTAATTATTGGGCTGACTATCATCAGGCTGGATGGCAAACTTTACCTAAGGTTGAACAAACTCCTTATAGAGATAAAAAAATTAAAAGTTTTGAAGATTCTTTAATTACATATATTAAATCTATAGCTCCTTAATGGCAAATTTAAACCTTAATGGTAATGTTTCAAAGAATGAAGAGGCATTGCAACTAGCACACTCAAATCTTATTACATTTGGAAAATTGTTTTCACCTCAAGACTTTTTAGCAAGCGCAACTCCAGATTTTCACATTGATGTAGGTAAAATGTTAATTGATAAGAGTAAACAACAATTAGCATTAGTTCTTCCTCGTGACCATGCTAAGTCTACTTTAGCAGCTACAGCTGTTTTATATAGATTTTTATTTGCAACAAAAGAAAGACCTGAGTTTATTGCATGGATTGGAGAAGCTCAAGACCAGGCTCGTGATAACTTAAATTGGATTTCAAATCATATATATTCAAACCCTGCTATTCATTATTATTTTGGAGACTTACAAGGGGATAAATGGACTAAAGATGAGTTTACTTTAAAGAATGGTTGTAGAATGATTGGAAAAGGAACATCGCAAAGACTTCGTGGTAAAAAACAATTATCAACAAGATATACTGGAATAATACTTGATGACTTTGAATCAGAGTTAAACACTAAAACACCTGATTCTCGTAGACAAATAAAAGAATGGGTAACTGCAGCTGTTTATCCAGCGATTGATTTTGATAAAAATGGGTTCTTGTGGTGTAATGGTACTATTGTGCATTATGATAGTTTTCTTAATGGTCTTGTTAAAGGCTCTCAAGAAGCTGAGAAGACTGGAGAAGAATATGCTTGGGATGTTTTTACTCGAAAAGCAATAGAAGATGGTAAACCAATATGGCCTTCAAGATGGCCAATGAAAAAACTTGAAGAGCGTAAACAATTTTATATTGACTCAGGAACGCCAGCAAAGTTTTATCAAGAATATATGAATCAGGCAAAATCGCCTGAAGACCAAATATTTAGTGAGGGGGATATTAATGATGGGATTTATCAAGGGAATGCAAGGTTTGATGAAGAGGCTGACTCGTGGTACATACAATTTGCTAATGGGGATAAAGAGTACGTTAATATATATATTGGTGTTGACCCAGCCTCAACGATTACTTCTCGTAGTGATTATTCCGTTATTATGGTTCTTGGTGTTACTTCTGAATACGATTATTATGTTATTGAATATTGGCGTAAAAGAGTCTTACCCATGGAGTGTGCCGATGAGATATTTAAAATCGCTAAACAGTACTCGCCAATCAGACGAATAAATATTGAAACAATTGCATATCAGGAGATGCTTCGTGACTATATAATGAAAAGAAGTAAGAGAGAAGGTTTATTCTTGCCTGGTATCGAAAAAGGAATTAAGAATTACAACTCTAAAAAGAAGGATAGATTGTTTGAAGGACTACAACCTATGTTTAAAGCTGGAGCTGTTCATCTTAAAAAGCAACATCACGAATTTATTGATGAACTCATTGATTTTCCAAAGGGTTCTCATGATGATATTATCGATGCTTTTTATTTAGCAACCCAATGGGCAAAAGGAAATGCGAAGGCTGGAAAAGTTAAAAAAGAAAAGAATAATGAGGGGTATTGGATGAAACCTAAAAAAATGTACGATTGGATGACAGGCAAAAGAATATGAGGCAATTTGTTATATATTATAATTTATTGTTATATTATACACTGTGATTAAGGAAGATTCTAGAGCAAAGGAGATACGGGAGACGTTTGACCGTTGGTCTAACGCAAGAGAGGACTGGGATGTAGCTGCTCGTGAAGATATAGATTTCTATTTAGGTAACCATTTTAGCGCAGATGAGATGGATGAGCTCTCTTCTCGTAATCAATCTGCAGTACCTATCGACAGACTTTATTCTGCTATTGAGCAGTTTAAAGCTATTATAACATCTAAACCACCTAAATTTTCAGCTATTGCAAGAGAAGACTCTGATACTAAGCTTGCAAATGTATGGAAAGTTATTCTTGAATATATATGGGACTTATCAGATGGAGATGAGCAGTTTAAACAAGCTGTTCATGACTACACAGTTACAGGTCTTGGGTATTTTTATGCATATATAGACAAGGAGGCTGACTATGGTCGTGGTGAAATAAAATTTAAACACTTAAATCCTTTTAAGGTTTATGTTGACCCTAATGCAAGAGATAGATATTTTGATGATGCATCTGGAATGATGGTGTCTAACATAATGAGTAAACTTCAACTTCTTGACGCATATCCTGAATTAGGGCAACCAATCGAAGAGGGCGATGATAAGACTTTAATTGACAAAATTGAAACAGTATCCGAAGAGGATTGGCCAAGTAATTCAAATAAAAGAACAATGCAATCTTTCACTCCTGATGAAATTAAGGACTATGATTATGAGGGCTCTAGTGAAAAGTATAGGCTTATTGAATATTATACAAAAATAAAAGTCCCTTACTATAGGGTTCTAGATAGAAGAAACAATCAAGAAAAAATTATAGCAAAAGAAGAATTTGATATGCTATCACAGGATAAAATGTTTTTAACTGCGATAGATAAAGGTTTGGTTGACTTTGTTGAAGTTCAACAAACAAGAATAAGACAAACATGCTCTGTTGGTCAAATTGTTTTATATGATTTAATATTAGATACGGATATGTATCCAATTGTACCTGTACCTAATATATGGACAAATACTCCATATCCAATGAGTGATGTTAGAAAGAATAAAGATTTTCAAAGGTTCCTCAATAAGACGATATCATTAATCACATCGCACGCACAAGCTAGTTCAGGACTTAAACTTCTTATACCTCAAGGAAGTGTTCAAGATATTGAAGAGCTCGAAAGAGATTGGGCAAATCCGAATGCTACCCTCGAATATGATGCTTCTTTTGGGGAACCACATTTTCCTTCACCTCAACCATTGTCAAGTTCAATTATGCAATTACCTAGTATGATTGAAAAGTATATTGATTTAAATATGGGTATATTTGAAATGATGCAAGGAAATGCAGAGGCAGCTCCAAGAACATCTTCAGCAACAATGATGATGGAGGATTTTGGTCAAAGACGTTCTAAGTCTAAATTGAGAGATGTTGAAGGGTCTTTAAAAAGAATTGGAAAGGTTGTATATAATTTAGCAAAATCACATTATAATTTTCAAAAGACATTTAGAATTGCACAACCTAATAATGATATAAATGAATTTACAGTAAATAAAAGATTATATGACGATAAATCAAAAGAATTGCAAGCAATTGAAAATGATGTATCTGTTGGTCAATTTGATATAAGAGTTATTGGAAACTCTACAATGCCTTCAAATAAATGGGGCGAATGGGAAATTTACATGCAAGCATATCAGTCAGGTCTTATTGATAAAGTTGAGGCTCTTAAGAAAACTGATATATTCGATAAGGAGGGTGTATTGTCAAGAACAGACCAAATTATGCAATTGCAACAAGCGTTGGGTCAAGCCCAAGAGCAAATTAAGAAAGTTTCAGGCGACTTACAAACTGCACATAGAGAATCTGTACAGGCACGTAAGCGTACCGAGGTAGAAAAATTCAAAGCAGAACTTAGTAAAGAGTCTTCAAAATCGAAGGCTGATACTAAGCTGACTGTTGATAGACTAAAAGATGCGGTCAAACTCGAGTCAGAGAAATTACGTTTAGGTAGTCAATCTCAATTACGACAAGAGAAATCGCAAAAGGAGAAAGAGTAATGACAGACGCATATGATGATGGGAATCCTCAAGTTGAGGGTCAACCTATTGATAATGTAGGGCAAGATGAGGGACAAAACATTAACGAGAGTTCTAATGAGACTTGGGAAGAACAGGCCAAGTACTTCCAATCTGAGAAGGATAAACTTGCTAATGAAAATCAGAATCTAAAGAAATACGAAGCGATTGGGAATCTATTACAAGCTAGACCAGACATTGCAAATACAGTTGCAGCTATGGTTCAAGGTGGAAATAATGGACAACCTGTTGGCCCGCAACGTATTGAACTAGACAAAGATGACTTTGACCCGTGGGAAGCCTATAATGACCCTAAATCTAAATCGTATAAGTTCAGACAGCAAGAACTACAAGATAGTATTGGACAAGCCGTAAACCAAAGGATGGCTGGTGTAATGAGAAATCAAGGAATCGAACAATTAAAGGGTAACCTTTTACAGCAAGGATTAACTCCTGCTGAAGTTGATTCTTTTATGCAATTTGCATCCAAAAATCCTGCAGAGTATGGCGTGGAAGGTGCTGTTAAAATGTGGCAAGCTGTTATGAACGAAGGCCAAGGCACAGTTACAACAGATAACCCACTTGACAATGTTAGACAAACGCAAGCAACGCCAACACCTGGTGGAGTATTGCAAGGTCAACAACCTCAAGCTAAAAGTGGAAAGGATGAAATGTGGGATTCAATTGTAGGTGCTGGTAGCCGCACTAACGTTTTAAAATAAAATAACTAAGGAGAATAAATAATGGCTACTTATAATAGTGGACAAGTAAAATTTGGAACTCCTGGGTCTAGTAATACTGATTTTCACACAAGACGACTGTTTGACTTCAGTGATAGAATCGCAGAACTTGCCCCAGAAGAATCTCCATTTTTCGTTTACTTGTCAAAAGTAGGAAAAGTTCCAACATCTGATTCTCAATTCAGATTTTTGGAAGACAGGACAAAGATATCAATAACAGATAGAAGCTTTGTTATTAAAGGAACTCAAACTTTAGCTGCACAAGGCTCTAACTCAACATTGCTTGTTGACACGACTGGCAATAAATCTGTTGATTGGTTGATTAAAGGTATGGTGGTGTCATTTGCTGCAGACCAAAATCTTGATGGTGGCGCAGATACCGGGTCTATAACTCAGGGCGTAGGAAGAATTGAGTCGGTTACGCAAAATAGCGCAGACACAACAATAGTTGTTAAGACTATTGATGCTTCAAGTGGAAGCACAACTGAGCTTGCAGGTGATACTCCAGCTACAGTAATTGGAACATCATACGAGCAAGGTTCAGGCGCTCCTGATGTATGGTCTCAAGAGCTTGATAATGATTATGGTTATACCCAAATCTTTAAAACAGCTTGTGAAATGAGCAATACAGCAAGAGCAACAGTATATCGTGGATATGCTGATGAATGGGCACGATTATGGAATCTTAAATTAAGAGAACATAAAGTGGACATTGAAAGAGCAATGCTTTTTGGTATGAGAGGTTCTCAAGGTGGGATTCAATACTCTGATGGTATCGTAGGTCACATCATTAAAAATGGTGGAACTCCTACAAATATGTCATCAGCTTCATTGAGTTACTCTGAAGATACTCCATACTTAGCAACATTTGCAACAGGTGAAATGGATTATGATGGATTGTTAGGTGCATTTGAAATATTGTTTGACCCTGCAAGGGGTGGAGCACAATCAAAGTTATGCTTAGCATCTCTTCCAGTAGTATCTCATTTCAATAAAATAAGTGGATTTGCCGAAGGAAGTATGAGTGCAAACTTATCCAACTATAACTTTGAAAAGAGTACAGGTTCATTTGGTCATAAAATAATGAAGATTGAAACTGTTCATGGTGATTGCTCAATTGTTAAAGAACCTCTATTTAGAAACAATGCTTCAGGTCATATGTGTTTTGTTGACCTTGACCATGTTTCATATAGACCTTTGGTTGGTAATGGTGTTAATCGAGACACTTCAATCACAACAAATGTACAACAGGCAGACGAAGACCTTCGTAAAGATATGATTCTTACAGAAGCAGGTCTTGAAGTATCTCTTCCTGAAACACATGCGTTGTTTAACATAGAAGGTATCTAAGGAGGGTATGAATAATGAGAAGTGATAGATTAAATAGCAGTAGTGGTGCATATCTTAAAGAGATGATTCCTCAGCGAATTTGTGACTGGAATTATACGACATGTTCAGCGCCTTTCGTAGGTCAAGCCCCTGCGTTAGGAGATGGTGCTGGAGTTCAAGTAGCAAAAGGAAATCTGCCAATTCTTTGGCCAGATGACAATGGCGTTCTTCGCTCTTCTACTATGACGTTTTCTGGTACTGCGCAAACAACCACAACAATGTATCCTCAAATTGAAGGTGATATTCCAGCAACAGATGCAGGAGCTACTGCAGTTGGTTTTAATGTGCAGCTTGATGCTGAGAGCACTGATAATCAAGGAATGCAACTTCATTTCGGTGGAACTGGAGTGAATGCTAACAATGCTGGTAAAGTTGTAGTTGGTACTCACGCTTCCACAATTGATGTGACTTTCTGGACACAAGATTGGTCAGATTACGATTGTGTTGTAGCTGGATGGAGAAAAGTAGAAGCTTTTCAAGATGGATTTGGTGCAGCTATTGCAGCTGAAACTGGCGACCCTGGATATTCTGATATGTTTGTTGTAGGAGTGATGGGTGCTACAAGGCAAATTCAATCAGCAGGTGGAATTAATGATGATACTTCAATGCAAGTTGTAGATACAACTGACGCAGCAGTCGATTCAGATAATCTGAGATTGAAATTAAACCTAAGTAGTGCAGGTGTTGCAAGTATTGTAGGATTAGTTAATAACGCAGAAGCAGGAGCAGGAACTTTAGCCTCTCCATCATCAGGGACTCACACATTAACATTTGATGATGGTGATGAGCTTGTACCATTTATAGCAACATTTAAGAATGGTGCGGCTGATGTTGAGTTGTTAATTAAAGATATCGAAATAATACGTACACCAAGCATTAGCTATGGGCCTTTTGATACAGAAGGAAGTTCATTTTGATAACTAAATCTTAATCCAAATTCATAAGGATTAATAGTTTTGTAGAACTATGGGGTAAGTCGTATAAAGGGCTTACCCCCAATCTACTAAAAATTTGATAAAATAATAATTAATAGGAGAAATTATGGCACGTTCAGATAGAGCAAATAGTAGCTCAAATTCTTATAGAGATGAAACGCAGGCTGAATTAGATTTTCTAGATGGAGCCACAGCTGGCTCAGTAGTTAATTCTAAGGCAGTTATTTATGGCTCTAGTGGAGAGGTGGCAGCAACTACAGCAGATGCTACAGGAGATATAACTACTTCTGCTGGCAATATGGTTATTACAAGTGCTGCAAAAGGCATTGTTCATACCAATAGAGGAGCTGTAACACAAGCCACAAGTGCAACAACTGCTGTGACATTGAATACTACAAGTGGTATTATTACAACATATGCTGCAACATTAGCAGCTAATGCTGAAGTACAGTTTACATTGAATAATAGTACAATTCAAGCTGATTCATTAATTCTTGTTAGTATGAATGATATGAATACAGATGCTAATTCACATTTATTAGTAACAACGAATACTATTGCAGGTGGTAGTTGTATAGTTAATATATTTAATTGTGGTTCTGGAACTGCATCATCAGTTGCAAGTCACATTCACTTTTTAGTAATTAATAATAGTTAATAATTAGATAACAGGAGAAACAATGGCAACAACAGTCAAAACATATATTGTAGATGCAAAGCATGGAAAAACACAGGCTGATGCACCTTATGATGATATAGCTACTTTTTTAGGTGGTGATATAGGTGAAAAAACTAAAATATCTACTACACGACTAAATGGCGATAGACTTTTTATAATAGTTACTAAATCAGTATCAGATTAATAATGCCTAAAAAGAAACGTAAGAAATATAACATTGGTGGAAACATCAAAGGGCCTTCTCATGATAATGGTGGAGTTATCATTGAAGCAGAAGGTGGAGAATATATAATTAATAAAAAAGCAGTCAATCCACAGACGGAGGCTGTTTTGGAATATATCAATAAATATGGTAAATTACCATCATTTGATGCAAGAAAAAGAGGAGGAAAGTAATGCCAAAAGAAAGAGGAATGGTATTTCCATATACCAAACGAGGACAAGAAGATGCCCAAAAGTATCGAAATGCATTGTCTCCAGAGCAAGAACAGATGAAGAGGGCTCTTGAGCAATCTATAGCGCAACAAAGAATAGCTATGGAGCAAGGAATAAAACAAGTCCAACATGAAGTTAATAGGAGAAAAATACTAGAAATGATTGAAGGAAGTGGGCGTAAACATGGAAGCCCTATGCCATATAAAAAAGGTGGCAAGGTTAAAAAGAAGTATTAATGGCAATTTTTATGTTTAATAAAGATGAAGGCAAAGTTGTTGAGGTTAAAGATACTCCAATACAATTTGACGACACAAGAAATCATGTAAATATGAGAACAACTTGGAGTAGTCAAACTCAAGTGGAATTTAGCCAAACAACAATTGACCAAGATATTGCTGATAGGAATGCACGTTAATGGCTTTGCATTTTGCAGCTAGAATACACGCCTTAACTGGATTTGACGCAGACTCAACCACTGATACAGATACAGGTCAAGATTTTGATGAACATACAGCTCAATGGATGACAGAGGCAGCTAAGGAAGTTATAAATCTTCTCCCTCCTCACTTACTTGAACAAACTGCTGTAATTGAAGCTAATCAAAACATGAATGATGGGGATGGACATGACGTTGAAGGCAAGATATTAAAAGCTTTTAGAGCTCTTAATTCTAGCTTTTTAGACGGACAGGTGTATCAGTGTAGAAGAATACCTTTTGAAGCCTCTTTTAAAGCTGTTGACCCTGACTCAATGGAATACGCAACACCTACAGACCCAGTATATTATATTGAACCACAATCTGATAATACTGCTGGTGAGCTACATATTAGGCCAAAAGACACAGGTCAAAATGTTTCGAAAGTTATGCTTGCATATCATCCAACATTTACAGCAGGTGACTCAGGTACATATGATGTAAGTAATGCCACATCAATAGCCAACTTTCCAGATGAAGCTGAAGAGTTAGTGGTGCTTAGAGCAGCGATATCAGCCTTAGAATATCAAGCAGCAATTGAAGAAGACCTTGAATTATATATTCCAATTATACAAAATTTAAGACAAGATTATATGCAGGGGCTACAAGCACTAGGAGTAGCACAAGCTCAACCTCAACCACAACAGGCAGGTAGATAATGAAAGTTAAAGATATTATAAGTCAATTAGAAAAGAATATGGGAAGACAGCCTGAGGGTTATATTATGAGACTAATTAATGATGGGCTTCTTGATATTGCAGCAGAAAGACAACATAAGATTGATGATATGAAAATGGATTTAGTGGAAAACAAAAGATGGTATGAGATTGATGACAAAATCATTGATATAACAAGAGTTGAAATATTAGACTCAAATAGTAGATATGCAATGATTCCAAAACTTGCAGATGCACATAAACTATTAAAAGAGGATGAATATTAATGGCAAGTAGCAAAAGAACTTACCCAAACGATTATTTTGCATGGTATAATAATGATGATAAGATTGCCATTGTAACTCTTATAACCTCAACAGATGATGATGCAGGGACTACTGCAGGTCAATATGACACATATAGTGATTCAACTGTAAATGCTGGAATAAGAATACATTATCATGCTAAGTACTCAGAGGTTAGAGACCCTGAAGATGATTTATATAAAGATATTGGTCTTGACTCTGGAATGCATTATGCTCTTTTGTGTTATGTAAGAGCAAGATTATTTGAAGATGCTGGTGATTATCAATCAGCACAATACCACAGACAAATGTTTGAAAAAACCAAAAATGAATACCCAATGAGAAAGTCAGGAGTTAGGGTGTTGAGTGTACCAAGAATTTAGGAGAATAGATGGCAACAACGATTAGAAACGCAACATTAAAAGTAACAATTAAAGAAGAGATTACCTTGAATGGCTCAAGGCAAGATTCTGAAAACATTTTAAGAGTTTCAGATATTAATGAAGTATATAAAAGAATAATAACTTGCCCAGCCAATTCCGAAACTACTTTAGCACATTTCCATAGCTCTGTGGCGGATGGAACTCTTGCGCCTTTAGATATTGATGATGTGAAATATATAAGAGTAACAAATTTAGATTCCTCCACAAGTGTAACATTAAGCTTGCAATCAGATGTTGGCGAAGATGATTCGGCAGCCGATGAATCTGCAAGTTTATTAATTGAAGCTGGAAAAAGCTTTATTATGGGCTCTCCAAACGATGGGATAGGGATTTCAGATGCTGAT
>VTLG01017198.1_pt1 | contig 11033 bp, 11 predicted proteins | sample 4694571 | NCBI WGS metagenome assembly VTLG01 (sample SAMN12604809, study PRJNA352737) | marine metagenome | biome: ENVO:00000447; feature: ENVO:00000209|ENVO:00000569|ENVO:01000036; material: ENVO:00002151; isolation source: viral sequences binned using virsorter ... | reverse complement strand
CCGGAAATGCAGACTCCAGCTATTCCACAATCTTTGTCTAAACCTCCTTCAGCAAAGAAAAGTGAACTAGCAAGAAAGCGTAAGAGATCAGGGGTAACATATACGACAAAGGGAAAAGGTTTGTTACTTGATGACGGGCTGGAAGATCCCACCACAAAAAAAAGGATGTTGTACTGATGGCTATTCAATTACAACCTGACAACGAATCCAGGAAAAAGTTTTATGAGTCAGGATCAAGTCAGTTTGGTGTAAAGGATGTTCCTCCGGAAGTTTTTGGAAGATTGAATGTTCATGCTCAAAGAACATTGATGGAGGGGGGGACAGTCCCAATTAACCCTCATTTCTATGCGGCAACAAGGGATAAGCCAGTTGCGACAAGTTTGCTGGGAGCAGGACCAGTAGCTCCCGGTCAAATGACCCAACCTGCTGAAGTGGTTGCTCAATATAATCCGCCTTCACCACAGGGAACAGTAGAAGCTCCTGTCTATTCTGCACCAGATACTTCAGGTCGATTACCACAACCTGAGATGAAGTCTTTGACTGTTCCAAAGCTGAAATCTCCTTTTGTTCCAAAAAAACCATCAGGAAACCGTTTAACTGTGAAGTTCGATGAAATAACATCTCTGCTAGATTCAATTCCTGAAGCTAAGTTAAAGTATGCTCCAGCAGGAGGAAAAAGGTTCGCTACTGACGCGGGTTCAGGTCGTTCTTTAAGGAACAGACCCATCATGACTCCACAGGGTCTTGGTTATTTGCAGGGAACCGAAGATTTGTCAGCACAAAGAATCAATGATCTATTGAATCAGACAGGAAGTTATTTGTTGAGTGATTTTGCGATGGATAAATTGATTAAAAGTTTCCCATCAGTTAAAGCAGGATTGGGAACAACTATTCCCGGAACTTCTGGACTCCCAACGCTTACACCCGGACTTGATTCGTTAGGGACAACTTTCGGAACAGCTATGGCAGGAGCTTCAGCAGGGTACATGGGATATACACTATCTGAATTGATTACAGGAGAAATGGGTTATTACGAACAGGGAATGGCAGGAGAAATAGGAGGAGCAGTTGGTGGAGCAGCAGGTTTTGCTTTAGCGACAGGTACAGCTTTAGGTGGGCCGATTGGAGCAGGACTAGGTGCATTTCTAGGTGGATCAATGGGAACCATGATGGGTGGTGAAAAGCTTCATTCAGGAGAACAATCTGTAGGAAGCACTTTCTATGCGTTAGAAGCAAACACTCAACAATTTTCAGGAGATCGGTTCGCTGATTTTGCCAAGAACATGGCACTTGCCAGACTAGCCAATCCAAATGAGGGTGCTGATTCAATCAGCGATGCTTTAAGAGGAATGGGTGATCGTGTCATAAATGAGAACGATGTTGATTCACAAACCGTTCTAGGTTTTAAGCAGCTTATTAAAGAAGGATACGCAACGAAACAGGAAATACTGGATTCGATGGGATACGATTTAGAGTTATTCAGAAAAGATGTTGAAGCAATCAAAGAGCCTTCACGACCTACACCAGTTGCAAAACCTGACAGCGAGATAAAGATTCCTGAGTCTGCTCCTGCTCCTAAACCTCCTGCTCTTCCAACTCAACCTGTTATTGCAGAGCAAGAGGAGAAACCAAAGCCAACACCCAGACCCAAGACTTCAACGATCAAGACCAGTCCAAGTGGATTAAAAGGTACAAAGCCAAGAACCTTTGCTCCAAGTTTAATGTGAGGAGATAAATGAACGATAAAACTGCAAATTACTGGATACAGCGTTACGACAATCTGAATACTGATTTTAGTGCGTATTGGTCAAACCATATGCAACGTTTGGCAGATTACATTCTTCCCAGAAAAGCGACTGTCAGAACCGCAAAACAAAAAGGTGCAGACTTGAATGAGTTGGTCTATGACTCGACTGCGATTCATGCTAACGATTTACTGGCTGCAAGGATGCAAGCGTCATTGACTCCATCGAGTAATAAATGGTTTCAGTTGAGAGGGAAGTTCCCAAGACAATATCAGGAAATATATGGTGAAGACTTAAACGATAACATCGAAGTAAAGAGATGGTTCGATGAGTGTTCAGATGAAATGTTTGCAATGCTGAACGCTAGCAACTTTGCGACTGTAGTTCATGAGATGTTCCTGGATTTGGGTTGTTTCGGTACAGCAAACATGAGCATGGAGGGGATCACAAATGAGCGTGGAACATTTGACGGGTTCAAGTTTCAGTCGATTCCAATTGAGGATTATGTATTCAGCGAGAACACAGATGGAAAAGCAGATGTTGTTATAAGAAAGATCAAGAAGACAGCGAGACAGGCATTGCAGCGATATGACAAGAAGAGACTGCATCCCTCTATATTGGAAGCAATCAAGAAAGAGCCTGAGAAAGAATTTCAATTCATTCATGCTGTATTTCCTCAAGAGGACTTTGATCCGAACACAAAGATCAAGAACGATAAACCTTTTGGAAGTATCGTGATTGACTATGACAATAAAGAGATAGTCGAAGAGGCAGGATACGATGAGCATCCTTTTATGGTCACTCGCTGGAGCAAAAGCAGCGGGGAGAAATATGGCAGAGGACCGGGAAGGACAGCTATTGATGACATCAAGGTTTTGAATATGTCAAAGAAGCTGGAGTTAAGGGCGTGGACAAAAGTAATTGATCCTCCTTTAATGGTAGAGCATGACGCAGTATTGGGAGGATTGAGGATTACGCCCAACTCTATAATCTATGTCAGGGACATTAATCGCAGACCTGTTCCTTTCGAGATAGGATCACGATGGGATATAGGACAGTTGAAGAAAGAAGAACTGGTATCCTCAATTAAACGCATCTTTTATTCAGACCAGTTGCAGTTTCCTGAACAGGAAGCGGGAGACATGACAGCGAGGGAAGTGATGGTTCGTTATGAGTTGATGCAGTCTTTGTTGGGTTCAACTTTTGGACGCATTGTTTCAGAGTGTCTTGATCCATTGATTGAGAGGATGTTCTCCAAGATGGACAGGACTAAGATGCTTCCAACACGTCCTGCGATATTAGCTGACATGAAAGATTTGAAGATAGGATATACGTCACCTCTGGCGATGGCTCAAAAAGCAGAGGAAGCACAATCTATTGACGCATGGTTAGCATCGACTATGCCTTTAGCCCAGGCAGATCCTACTGTTATGGATGTGGTGAACTTGAAAGAAGTCGTTAGGTTAAAAGCAGAATTACTGGGAGTTCCCGCAAAAGTAATTAGAAGCCAGAAAGATGAAAAACAGATAAACGAAAACAGGGCAATGATGCAGACACAGCAAATGGAATCTGCCCAGAACCTACAGGAAGCAGAGACATTGAACAAGATAGCTCCGTTCATGAGGGAAGCGGATAAAATGACAGCTACAGGTGAAACGCCATGATGACAGCAAAAGAAATAGAAGGTATCCAGACAGCGTTCTATGAAACGTTTTCAACGAATCAAGGTCAGATTGTTCTGGATTATTTAGTCAAAGGGTATTTGCATCGAACAAGCTTTGTTCCCAATGATCCCTATAGTACATCGTTTCATGAAGGACAAAGGGACATCGTAAGATCTATTTACGAAAAAGTGGAGCAAGCTAAATCTCCAACTCAATTAGAGGATTTTTATGAGTGACGAAGAAACAACAGTAGAAGAGACAGTAGAAGCTTCATCTGATTCATTACTTGAGGTAGATAGTGAAAGCTCTGTAGAAGAGAGCAATGAACCTGTCAACGAATCATGGAAAGAAGGACTAAAGGACGAATATAAAAAGAGCTTTGAAAAGTTCAGGGACATTAACGGAGTTGCTAAATCCTACAATAATATGCAGAGAGGGTTCGATAGTCGCTTGAAGGTTCCTGACGAAGATGCAAGCGATGATGAGTGGAATGAGTATTACACGAAACAGGGTCGGCCGGATACTCATGAGGGATATGAATATAAAGCGTCCGAGGATATGCCTGAAGATGTTCCCTGGGATGAGGCGAAAGCGTCAGAGATGTTAAAGCTTGCCCATAAAATTGGGTTGACGAAACGGCAAACGAACAAGCTCATGAAAGAGATTGAAGCAAGCGCAGTCGATATATGGGAGAAAGCACAGGAATCCCAAACATCAAATAGAATTGAGGAAATGGAAGCCACACGCGAGCAGATTAGGGAAGATTTAGGTGGTGGATATAAAAAGTTTTTATCAGATGCGTCATGGGCGTTGAGTCATTACGCAGACAAGGATACAGCTAATCTCATTCGTGAGGTCGCAGGAAATAATTACGGACTGATGAAGATGTTTGCAAAGATCGCAAAACAGAACAGACCAAAAGAGGGGGTCGAGTCATCAGGAGCAGATACGACTCCAACTCCAAACGCTGTGAATGAAATTAATGCAATCAGAAGAGATACGAGTCATCAGGACCATGAAGCGTGGCGGGATAGAAACCATCCAAAGCATCGTGAAGTCCAAGATCGTATGAGAAAACTTTATGCAGAGGTTTATCCCGAAGATGGCTAAAGAAAACATTCGCTGTGGTGATTGCTCTCATTACAGCAGTTCAAAATGCAGTTACTACAATCTTCCTGCTGATCCTGATGAATGTTGGGGTTATTGTGCAGGAGGTGAAGCTATACCTCCTTCTCTTGTCCCTGTAAAAAGGATAAACAAGAGAAAGAAGTTAGTGGTAAGAACCGGACAATCTCAAAGCAGACCCGGTGCTGACAGGAAAGCTGTCACATCAATTCAGGCTTAAAGAAAGCCGGGAAGACCCGTAGGTACGGACAATCTTCTGGAAATAGTTAATCCTCAAGAACTAGGAGGATTGTCATGTCAGTCGAAGTTGATCGGGCGTTTGTGCAGAAATGGCGAGATGATTATATCGCCCTTGCACAACAAAAAGGCTCCCGTTTTCGACCTTATTGTCGCACCCAGACAGGAATTAAAGGGAAAGCAGACAATTGGGAGAGAATAGGTTCCAGCACAGCCCAAGCTATCACCTCCCGTCATGCAGCGACTCCTTTGATCTCAACTCCGCACTCCCGTAGACGAGCTGCTATGGGCGATTATAATATTGCCGATCTTATCGACTCTGTCGATCGGTCAAAGATGATGATCGCTTTAGAAGGCCCGTATATGGATGCGATGTTGTGGGCAATGGGTAGGAAGCTTGATGATGTGGTTATTTCAGCAATGCTAGGGAACGCCACAAGTGTTTCATCTGCTGACGCTGAATCTTCTGTCGCACTTCCGAGTGGGCAGAAAATTGTACACGGATCAGCCGGAATGACAGTAGCCAAAATTGCTGAAGCTAAAAAGATTTTGGATGCTGCTGATGTTGATCCAGAGCTACCACGTTGTTTAGCTGTCACAGCCAGACAGGTCATGGATCTGATGCAAATCACGCAAGTGACAAGCGCGGATTACATGAACGTGAAAGCCTTGGTAGACGGAACCATAGATACATTCATGGGTTTTCATGTCGTCAGAAGTGAGCGATTAACAGACGATGGAACATCACGCCAGTGCATAGCATGGGTCAGTGATGGTGTCGGTCTGTCGATTGGTGCAGAAGAAGACATGAAGACTGAAATATCAACCAGAGCAGATCGCAACTACTCAACTCAGGTGTACGTGGAATCCTCATTCGGATTTATGAATTAAGTCCCGCCGTACAGTAATGTATGGTAGCAACCCTGTGAATTGCTGGAAACTCCTAACACATAAAGGTGAGGACAATCAGCAGCCAAGCCTCATTAAGAGGAAGGTTCAACGACTATCCGTAAAGGAGTACACCCAAGTGGGTGGAAGTGCAGGGCATCCCAAGTGGATGAAGATATAGTCTGGTCTATGTGGAAACATATAGCAGTTCTTTTAGAGAACGGATAAGAATTAACGAATCTTATTGAACAACCCGGTGTAAGGATAGAGGACGAGAAGGTAGTTGAGATAGCTTGTAATGAATAAGGGAGGTGTAAAAGATGGCTACATATTATTCCACTCAATACACCAACCTTAATAACAAGGTAAGAAACGCCCCTAATACGGGTGGTGGTGTGCATTATTCATATGCCCAGTTTACGGGACAAGCTTTGAGTTCTTCTGATTCTGTACCTATGATGACTTTGCCGCAGGGAGCTAAAGTGCTTCCTATAAGCAAAATTATTATTTCAGACTTGGAGTCCTCAGCAACTGTAAATGTGGGGTACGGCGCACATACCAATGCAAGTTCAGGTGCTGCTGTAGCTGCTGACGCAGACGCTTTTTGTTCAGCGATTGCTGCTGACTCAGCTAGGACTGAAACTTTCCTGACAGAAGCGACAACTCATGACGATGGGTTCACGTTTACTGGAACGGGTGATGTTACTATCGCTCTTGGTGCAGGAACTTCAGTTTCAGCAGACACGTTTGACTTGCACGTTTTTTATACAGTTGGTGGTGAATAACTCTGTGAGGGGGGCTTTTGCCCCTCTCCTTTTTTCAGGGACAAACTATGGCTAGTGAAGTTGGAATTTGTTCAAACGCTTTAAGGAAACTTGGGGATGATCCTATAACCTCTCTTACTGACAACTCAGACAGGGCGAGGTTATGCAACAACATTTATCCCGAAGTAAGAAATGAGTTGCTTTCGTTGAGAAACTGGAACTTTGCTATCACAAGAACTGATTTGGCTAGATTGTCTGATGCTCCCGCATTTACCTGGACATATCAGTTTCAACTTCCATCAGATCATATTCGTCCAATCAAAATGAGTGAAGTAGAAGAAGATTATGTAATCGAGGGGGATAAGGTATTAACGGACGCTGAAACCCTTAATCTCATATACTTGAAAAAAGAGACTGATCCGAACAAATACTCCCCTCTTTTTATTTCTGCACTAGAAGCGAGACTGGCAGCAGAGTTAGCATATCCCATAACGGGTGACGTTAATCTTCAAACGATGTGGAACCAATTAGCAGATAAGAAGTTAAGCGAAGCAGGTTACATTGACGCAATCTCTGAGGGAACTCCCCTAGAGTTATGGTCAGAAGACTTGGTAAATACGAGGACGAATGACACTGGATACACTGTGTCGAGGAGATAAATGCCTAAAGTCAGTCCATTAATAACAAACTTTCAGACAGGGGAAATCTCTCCCAGATTGGATGGAAGGGTTGATATTGCAAAGTATCCCCATTCCTGCACGACTTTAGAAAATGCAATCGTTCTCCCACAGGGAGCGACATCGAGGCGTGGTGGATTTCATTTTGTCGCAGAAGCTAAAGACTCTTCAAAGAAAGTGCGTTTAATCAACTTTGAATTTTCAACCACTCAGGCTTATGTCATTGAGTTGGGCGATGAGACTGCAAGATTCCATATGAATCAAGAGCAGATCATGACTCTTACGGGATCAGAATTGATTACCAATGGAACGTTTGCTTCAAACATTACGGGATGGACGGATAAAAGTGTAGGAACAGGTTCGATTGCTCACGCTACAGATCACATGAATATTGTTTCAACCAATGCGTCGAATTATGGTTGGGCTGAAGATTCGTTTACAACTGTTGACGATAAGCTGTATGAGTTGAGTTTTACTGTTACGGGTGGGGCATTAACGTTGATTATCGGGACGGCAACCGGAGGGACTCAAATAGCTGTCGCCACAAGTTATGCGGCAGGAACGCATACTGTTACTTTCACCGCAGAATCAACAACGACATATATTGGATTTTATCATCAGACAAACGCAACCATTCAACTGGACACAGTTACCTGTAAAAATTCTATTCCTTACGAAGTAGCAACGCCTTATGGTGAGGATGATTTGTTTGAGATTTCATATTGTCAATCAGCCGACTTTTTATTCTTAGCACATCGTAGCTACGCTCCGCGACAACTGACAAGATCAGGGCATACAAACTGGACATTGAGTTCAATTTCTTTTACGGGATCATCTAATTTTCCGTCAAACTTTTGTGCTGGTTCAGCAGGTGCAGGTTCAGATGGAAATGACAAGAATCCGGGTGTAGTCACATTTTTTGAAGAAAGATTGATCTGGGCAGGTAGCAATGAAGACAATCAAACGATATGGGGTTCTGCGACAGGATCATATTTTGACATGGCTCAAGGTTCAGCAGCAGCAGCAGATTCGGTTGAGTATACGTTAGCGGGAAACGCTGTGAATGTCATTCAATGGTTAGCACCTTCCAAAAGTTTGTTGATAGGGACGATGGGTGGTGAGTTCAAGATGGATGGTGGTGGGTCCGCATTGACTCCTGCAAATGTTCGTGTAGTTCAGGAAACAAATTATGGAAGTAAAAAAATAGAACCCATTCAGGTAGAGAACGTTGTTTTGTTTTTGCAACGCGCAGGAAGAAAGTTGCGGGAGTTTGTTTTTGATTTCGATCAGGATAATTTTGTGGCTCCTGATTTAACGATATTGGCAGAGCATTTAACGACAGGTGGATTTGTAGATACCGCTTACCAACAGGAAGAGGATTCAATAGTCTGGGCAGCTAGGTCAGATGGTGTCTTATGTGGAATGACTTATCTGCGTGGACAGAATGTAATTGCATGGCATAGGCAGATCGTTGGTGGATATTTTGGTGACGCAACGATTACAATCACCGATTACTCCTCGATAGCGGTTGGAACGACAATAACGATTACCAAGGCGAATGGGTCACAGGTTGTATTTACAAGTGAAGCGTCTGGTGCGTCTTCTCCTTCATCATCTACTGGATGGAGACCTTACACAAACAACGATACGACTGCCGATAACATAATGGCCTGTATAAACAGTCATAGTGATTTTACTGTGGCGAATCCTGCGGCTAATGTGGTGACGATAAAAGAAACAAGTCCGGGTAATGGGTTGATGTCAATCACAGCATCAGATTCAACACGATTAGCAACCACAAATCAGGCACAGGCACAAATAGAAAGTGTCACCACAATTCCAAGAACTAATGTAAACAGAGATGAGGTATGGGTAGTAGTCAAGAGAACGGTGAACAGTTCAACAAAGAGGTTTATCGAGTATCTTGACCCTGATATTTATGTAGATTCTGGTTTGACTTATTCAGGAACAGCGAAGTCAACGTTTACTGGGTTGAAGCATTTGATAGGTGAGAGTGTCCAGATTGTTGGCGATGACGCTGTATTTCCAAATCAAACGGTGGCAGACGATGGAACTGGAGATGGGACTATTACGATTTCTCAAGCGGTTACGAGTGCGTCAATTGGTTTGGGCTACTCGACTACGATTAAGCCTGTTAAACCTGAAATTGCGACTCAGGGCGGTACTTCGATGACACATCACAAACGATGGAACAAGATTGCTGTGAGGTTGTTGAACTCAACGGGTGTCAAGGTCAATGGGGATCAGATTCCTTTTCGTTCTTCAGCAGACGAAATGGATCAGGGCGTGGGATTATTCACAGGAGACAAGATAGTTTCCAACTTAGGATGGGACAGAGATGGGTACATCGAAATCAAGCAAGAACAGCCGTTACCGCTTAATGTTCTCGCCATCACCGGGACGCTCAACTCCAACGATATATAAATGGGTTGGAAGTGGTGGACTGGTTGATTTACTGGGAATCAAGGACTATCGAGAACAGGAACAGGATTTGAGTCTGGATCATTTCAATGGTCTTATCTCAAACTCAAAATATTGCTGGTCTTTTAAGATAGCCACAGGAAAGAAATCACATCCTATCGCTGTTTGTGGGTTGCGAAAGATAAGGGATGGAGTTGCAGAAGCATGGTTGGTTGGATCGAAGTCTTTAAGCAAGCACAGTTTATTTGTGACGAAATCAGTTGCCTTGATATTACTTGAGCATCAAGAGGTGCAAAAAGAGTTTCATCGCATTCAAGCGACTGTAAGAGCAGACTGGAAAACAGCAAACAAGTGGGTCAGGTTGCTTGGGTTCGATTATGAAGGATATATGAGACAGTATGGCTCTAATCGTGAAGACTACATTAGATATGCGAGGGTACTATGGCATTAGGTGACTTATTGATGATGACAAAGTTTGGACTCGATATGTTTTCTGATATCAAATCAGGTCAGCAACGAAAGTCTGATTATCGGGAAAAGCAACAAGCAGCGAGAGCAGAAGCAGATTATATAGGTCGTGTCGCAGAAGTTAATGTGGATAAGTATTTAAAAGAGGGAAAATACAAGGCATCCATCTATGAGCTTCAGAAACAGCAGCTTGAAGAACAGGGAAAAGCTGGATACGACTATTATCAGTTCCAGGCAGATAGACAACGCAGGGATGAGGAAAGACTACTTTCGCAGATGAGGGCGAATTATGGAGCTTCAGGAGTGAAAGTGGACAGGGGAAGTCCTGCTTTAGTTCAGGAATACGATAAATACATTAGTGATTACAATTTTCAATGGAACAAGTATTTTGCTGATATGTATAAACATAGACAGGGACGGGCTGTCCAGATCGCAGGATTTGAGAAAGAACAAGCGATGAGAGTTGCAAGGGATCAGGCAAAACGTGAAAGAAAAGTTGCAAGACTTCAGCAGCAAAAAGAAATGAGAAAAGCAGGGTATTACGGAAGTCAAATTCCATGGGTTGACACGCAGACAGGATTCGCTGTAGCGGATAATCTATTTGATGCGGGAGCTGCTTATGATCGCTACAGATTAGGACAGGGTAAAGAACAAATCTTTGGACTGGGAAACTTATAATATGGCTAGACAAAGCAGAGTACAGCGATTGCAGGAAACAAGACCAAATCCTATCAGTCTTTTGGATCCGCAAACTCCAAGTTTACAGGCAGGACAAGAAGTAAAAGAACCCAGGGTTCAGGGATTGTTTCAAGCTCCTGAGAATGTAGAAGCTCAAAGGGCTTACGGGCAAATTGGTCAGTTCGCTTCCAATCTAGGAAGAACAGGCGAAGCGTTGCAGAAGCAAAGAATCAACGCTAGGCGGTTGACTACAATTGATAAAAGAACAGGGACTTTTCTATTAAACGCAGAAACATTGAAAGCACAATTAAAAAGCAAGTTGGTGTCAGGAGAATTACTTCCAGA
>VTLG01015482.1_pt1 | contig 11033 bp, 16 predicted proteins | sample 4694571 | NCBI WGS metagenome assembly VTLG01 (sample SAMN12604809, study PRJNA352737) | marine metagenome | biome: ENVO:00000447; feature: ENVO:00000209|ENVO:00000569|ENVO:01000036; material: ENVO:00002151; isolation source: viral sequences binned using virsorter ... | reverse complement strand
AACCGCTTCATTACAAGATACTATATCAGAAGCACCCTCAACAAAATGCTGGTCTATTTGTGGCTCTCTATGTATAAAAGCAAACGGCAAAACACCATAATCATGAGCAATCTCCTGCTGAACACGACCACCACCATCAAAAACAATCATCTTACTATTATCCCAGTAAGCATAAGGCATATTCTCACTATTTGAAACATCATGCACCAAATTGTGAATAGGATATGTAATCGCAACAGGTGTCATTGGATCATTTTCATCAAAAAAAGCATTGTAATAATAAACTGCATTATAATCAAACATCTGCTTCTTCTCATTAAACGTAATACGACAAGCTACTGTGCCAATTAACTTCGCCATACGTTCAACGTGCTTCAATTTAATGTTTTTATACTTTGTTAATCCATCATACTGCTCATTTACAGCCCTTGTAGCCCCAATTCGGTATATTCTCGCCATTTTATTGATAAACCTTGAGGTTATGTTCAACATAATAGGTGGAACTTCTTGAAAAGCGTTTGCCTTAAAGAAAGTCTTAATGTATTTATCTGTTTCAGTATTCGTATAATAATCCAAATGCTTGTTAATCTGCTTTTGTCTTAATGTTTCATATAAATACTTCGTATCCTTTACAGAATCTTTTATGACTTGCTCGGCACTACTGAATATCATCGCTTAATCACCCTTATCTTACCCCCTTTTATTGGGAAGTGGTTTATAAAAAAATACCTCATGGCATCCATGCTATGATCACAAATACCATCCTTTAAAGGCTCTTCCTTAATAGGTTTGCCTGATTTATCTTCAGGGTATCTATATGATTCTAAATCTTTAATAAAACCCTTGCAATTCTTATCTATATGAATACGCCTAACACCATCAGCGTTCTCAAAAAACCCCCTAATATGATCAATACCAGACCTTATTGAACGTGACACCCTATCCCTCGCATAATGTACGTTTATACCATGACGACGAAAGAGCTCAATGTCGCCTACCCCAGATTGACCTTGAACTTGACCACCTGCAATGTCGCCATAATACTTTAACACCGAATAAGGCTTGTTCAATATCCTACGAGCAAATATATCAGATTTAATGTTATGTTCATGGTTTATCTCATCAATAACATGAATATGCTCCGATCCATCGTCGTAAACTGCTAATTGAAACCATAAAGCACATGGAGAACGATAACCAAAGTCAATCGAACAGAATGTCGGTAATGTCGCATTATACTTGTATGATGCAACATCTTTATCAGGATCAAAGTTATATACACGACCAGACAATGCTGTAAAAGATGCCCCATATTCCTGATTAAATACCTCTACACTTAAATTACGTCGTGCTTCCTGTAAGTCAGAGTCGTCATATCCTTCAGGAAAAGCATGATGATTCTCCCATGAAGGTGACCTAAATGAGTTCCAATCCTGATCTTCCCTCTTATACAACTCATATATCCAATTAAAACCTTCAGGAGTCGAAATGAACAACGCTTCACCCTTTTTATCGGATAATGTCGGTCTTAAATACATATCCCACACTTTCTTACGGATTTTAGCACACTCATCAATAATTAAAAGATTACAACTTTCACCGACGAGAGAAACAGGTTTGTCTGCTGATTTGCCTTCCAATGTGCTTCCCCAATCAAACTCCATGTACTGATCTTTCTCACTTGCACGTTTTGGCTTCCAACCAAGCCCCATAATCAATTCTTTCCACACTTCACGAAAAACTTTATTAGAGCCATCATAAGTAGGTGCTACAACCCATACCCTTGTATTAGGTTGTGTTAATACAGTAACAGCTTCCATCGCAGCAGCCTTCGATTTACCCCAACGCCTACCACAAACTGCTACTGTAAACCTTGCATTATTGCCATAATGTAGCTTTTCTTGACCAAAATGTGGTTCATAACCAATCTTTTCAAACAATCGTTTCTTGTATTCTACAAATTCTTCGATAATTTAACCACTTTAAAATATAATAAAATGTTGTATAAAATATGGATATTAATTTACTTTAAGTCGTATGCAATATACAATATATTGTACATTACAACTATTTTAAACCAAAATGGAGGACAGATGTCCGAAGAAACACAAGTGGCTAATGAAACAGTAGTGGATAACGCCACACCGAAGCCTGAAATGTCTACGCCAGACAATTCAGAGTTAATTGCAGAAAGCAAAAAGTACAGAAAGCGTTCACAATCAGCTGAAGCAAGGGTTGCAGAACTTGAAGCGAAAATTAATTCGTTTGAAGAACAGCGATTGAAGGAAAAGGAAGATTTTAAGACTCTCTATGAAAAGGTTTCTATTGAAAATGAGCAGAATGGGGCAAAAGCCAAAGAATGGGATGATTATCAAGCCAAAAAAAGAGAAGAAATACTTTCAAATATACCAGAAGAAGAACGTGGCGATTATGATGGTGTGAAGTTAAAAAGTTTGGAAAATATTATTTCCAAAATGACTTCATCTAAAACAGTAAATCCAAATCATGTAAGCAATGCTCCTAAAAGTGTTGGTGAATTTGGGGGTTATGGATCATATGCTGAATGGGCTGAAAAAGATGCGAAGGGTTACCAAGAAGCAAATAATACTGTTACAGGAAGTGGGATTAAGATAGGCTATGGTGGATAAGAAACATAGTGTATTGGCAGGAGTTGATTTTGATCCTAACGATGATATGGAATTAAAGCCCAAAGATGATGGTGATGTTGATGTTAAATACAAGAATGGAAAGATGACTTATGATGAATACATTGATGAAATGGAATCAAGGACAACAAGACATTCTGAAGGTAAATCATTGACATCAACTTCAATAGGTTGTTTCTCTGGATTTGGTGAAGGAACATTAAACAAAACAATTAAAGATAAATTAAAACACTCAAAATGAAGGTTCTTTTGGACAGCTGAAAGAGTGTAAAGATTAGGAGTAAAGTGTCATGGCAGAAACAGATACAGGTGTCGCTCAAGGTGGATTAGGTAAAATAATTGGAGATGCTGTTATAGCATTTAACCATACAAACGTAATGCTACCTTTAGTAACAGCAAAACAATCAGTTAAGGGTGCTATAACAGTACAGTTCCCTGACTATACAAAAGTTGCATCAAGTAGCGTAGCAGAAGTAGCAGATGGGGTAGATGAAGCAGATGTAACTTCAATAACAACTGATGCAAGATCTTGTACAGTTAGTGAACACGTTATCAGGGCAGATGTTACCGATTTGGCAAGAATGGGTAATGCTGATGATTTAGTAGGTAATGTAGGCAATATCTTGGGTAATGCAGTAGCAGCAAAGCTTGATGATGATTTAGTTGAATTAGGTAAAACATTCTCACAAACAGAAGCTGGTGCGTCTACAGCGTTAGCATTATCTCATATTTTCGGTTCAATGCGACAATTAAGAGCAGCAGGTGCTCCATTTCCATATAATTTGGTATTATCACCAAAACAAATATGGGGTAGTAAAGGTATTATATCTTTACTACATAACACAGCTTTAGATACTGCTGGTTCGTCTACAACAGATACAGCAACAGCACGACCTATTGGCATGATGGGCTCGAAGGGTGAAGAAGCTTTTCAGACTGGTTATGTTGGTTCTATTGCAGGTTTTAATGTCTACTGGAGTGATCAAATAGATGAAAATGTTTCATCAGGTGGTGATGCCGCAGGTTTTGCATTTTCTAAAGGTGCTATTGGACTTGGAATAGGTCCAGAAGGACTAATTAGAATAGAAACTGAAAGAAATGCTTCATTTAGATCAACAGAATATGTTGCTGTTGGATTCTGGGGGCAAACCGAAATAAAAGATGCTTTTGGTGTTTATATTTTGACGGATGTTTCTTAATAAATAACAAATGATGATAGGGCAGATTAATCCCTGCCCTTGATTCAATTATAGGGGATAAAATGGCAGATAGATTTTTTAAACGACCTAATGGCGATGTTATTAAAGCACCTGAAAACCAAGATGCTGATAATTTAAAATCTTGGGAAGATAGGTTTGAGGAGTGCGATAAAGAAGGAAAGAAGCTTGTGAAGAAAAGCCCTAAAACAAAGAAGAAGGGTGTTGAATAATGCCTATTGTTGCAAAATCATTTCTACATAACGATGATAAAATTGTTGGGGCTTCTGGTGATGCTGATGGTAATCTGGCGGAAGATGTGCAGGATTGGATAACATCTCAAGATGCAGAGTTAGTCGCAACCACTAACTTAAATGTAACTTGTACACAGTTTGGTAGCAAGATTTTTACTTTGGTTGTATTAGACTCTGATTAAATGCCTAAATTCGGATCAAAATCAGTAGAACGTCTAAATACTTGTCATCCTGACTTAATCAAGGTTTTTAAGGAAGTAATTAAGTATTACGATTGTACTGTTACTTGCGGCTATAGGGGTGAAGAGGATCAAAATAAGGCGTTTGATGAAGGACGAAGTAAGGCAAAATATCCAAAAGGAAAGCATAATAAGTTGCCAAGTAATGCAGTAGATGTTTATCCTTATCCGATAGATTTTGAGAATTATGATAGATTATCCCATTTCGCTGGATTTGTAATTGCAATAGCTAAAACAATGGGAATTAATTTAAGATGGGGAAGGGATTGGCATAATGAATTTTATACAAAAAGGAATGATTCTACTACATTTAAGGATTATCCGCACTTTGAGCTTATAGATGAAGGGTGATCCCAAAGTTGTATTTAACGTCGCTATAGGGGTAGTTACGCTTGTTATTTGCTACCTTATATTCCCTTTATCTGGGCAAGTAGATCAAAACCGAGTAAAAATAAGTGAATTGCATACAAGAACGTCTGTAAATGAAGTTTTGATGGAAGAGATGGATAAGAAATTAGATAAGATATTGGAGAAACTTGATTGATAGAAAGTTTAATGTTCTTATTGTCGGAAGAAGGATTAGCAGTATTTATGTTGATTGTTCTTTTAGTTGGTGTTGGTTATGTTGGTAAATGGTTTCTTCATACTTATACAAAACGTGCAGATCAGAAGTATGATACATTGCTTCAGGAGATTGGTGAAATAAAGTGCGAAGTCTTGAATAGTAATAATAAACTTTATGGGATTACTGAAAAGCTAATTGGCAATCAAAGAGAGATTGGAGAGGATGTAAATGCTATTGAGTCCTCATTGCATACTCTACTTAAATTTATTAACAAGAATGGGAAGAAATGAAATTTACTAAAATTTTAAAGAAATTAGCCTTAAAGTTTTTATTTGATGCTTTGGATAAGAACAAGGATAAGGTTATTACTTCGATTAATAAAAAATTAAACTTGCCTTTTATGAGTGAAAAGGATGAGAAAGAGCTATTTGAAGCGATTTATGAATTACTTGAAACTATTTTAGTTGATACAGTAGTTGAAAAAACTGAAGGCAAAAATGCCAAAGGGTAAGGGAACATACGGAACAAAGGTTGGCAGACCAAAGAAAAAGGGTAAAAAGAAGAAGAAGTGAGTAATCTTTATGTAACACAAACTGTAAACGGAGATCTCCAACCTGTAAAGGTTAATGGAGAATCTTCTGCATTGGAGATTGCTCAAGATGAAGTTAAGGTTAAATCATTAGAGGTTGATGGAATAAGTAGAGTGCCTACACCTACGTCTAATGAACATATAGCTAATAAAAAATACGTTGATGACAATGCAGGTGGGGGTAGTTTTTCATCATTTACTTTAACTGGTGATTCAGGTAGTGATCAGACGATAGAAGATGGCAATACTGTTGATATAGAAGGCGGTACAGGAATAGATACTACTGTTGGTGCGACAGATAAGGTTTCTATAGCATTAGCAAGTGGTGCAGCTTTAGCTAATTTAAGTGGTGGTAGTGGAACTACTTTTTTAAAGAAAGATGGTACATGGGCAACTCCTACTGATACAAATACTACTTATACTGCTGGTGATTTTATTACCCTAACAGGAACAGATTTCGATGTTGATGTTAAGGATGAGGATAACATGGCATCAAATAGTGCAACTCATTTATGTACTCAGCAATCAATAAAGGCTTATGTAGATAGTCAAGCTCATTACACAGGAGTGGCATATAGCTCAACAGTTATAAAAGTATATCCAACAGCATTTTGTGTAAATGATGATTATGCAAGGTCACCAAATATGATAGAAGATGATACAACAGATACTCTTGGGTTCAGGGTTGGTCATTCAAACGAGGAAGCCTATGCCTTTGTGCCGATTCCTGCGGGATATTCTGCAACTCATGTCCAAGTTCATGCTTCTGCAAGTACATCTTTAGCAGCTAATTGTAGATCATATAATTATCAAACAGGGGCAACAGTAAATCTCGAAGCATTTGCTTTAAATACAAACCAAGATATAACAGATGTTAATGGCGATTCTTTAGATTTAGTCATTAAATATATGGGGGTAAGTGCAGCTACCATAGTTTATGGAGCAACAGTAACAATTGCGGCTAATTAAAATATGAGTTTAACAGGAAGATCAATATCAGCATGGTATAAAGATTTATTACAAATAGATAATAGCAATTCAGGTGTGGATTCTACATTAAGACCTGTAAAGTCTGGAGATGGATCAAGTTCGTCATTATCTATATCAGATCGTAGGGTTAAAGTTTTGCCTTCTGACGATACCACGACAACATTTTCCGTTTTTGATAAAGATGCCAACGCTAAGTTCCTTGTTGATACAAGTAATGATACTGTAAAAGTATTAGCTAATTATGCAAACACACAATATGCTTATTTTGGAGCAACAAGCTCAGATACGTCATTAGCTTCTGCTAATACCCATTATGCAATACCATTTACAAATTGTAATGGCGATTCTAATGGGGTTATAAACGTAGGGACAGGAACAAATCCAGATACATCAGTAACTTTAAATGGATCATCTGTTTTTGCTCAACAATGGGTTGGAAAGTTTTGGCACGTAATGGATAACATGACTATTGACAGGGTTGTTTGGTGGAATGGGGCAGATGCAAGTTCTGGTGACACTATACGGGCGCATTTAATGGCTTACGATGTTGTAAGTGATAATACATCAAATAGTGGAAATTTAAGCAATGGAACAGTATTAGCAGATGGAAGTGATATTACTAATGCTGGGTGGGAACAGGGATATTATCAGCAGATGACTATACAGAGTGCTAACGTAGATGCAGGGAAAATTATTTTATTCATATATAGAACTGACTCAGTAAATTCAGATTATACAATTAATTCAACTATTAAATTTCACTTGAGGTAAAAACATGGCAGGATCAGTAACAAGCACATTATCATTATCAACTCAATCTGATAGATATGGATATTCAAAAACCTATTCTTATATAGATGGTTTTGTGGTTAGACAAGAGGTAGATAACTCAGATGCCTTTACTCAGTTAATAGCCTATAATGTTGATAAAAGTGCAGCTTCTATGCAAGGCTTTAAAACTTTAGTTATAACTAATGTTGGCGATATTACTGCCGAGATAAATTTATTGGTTGATGAATGGACTGCCGGTGATCCGGATTCAGGTGGAACAACCGACAGAAACTTGAGTATGATATTAGCTCCGGGTGAATTTATGTTTATTCCAAATCCAAGAATACTTGCTTATTCTGCAGGTACATCAGCAGCAAATGCAGATACCTTAGATAATTATGATGTAACAGGTGCGGCAGGACAATTTATAGACACAACAAATAATTTGACAGATGGTCTTGATAATACAACCGATCCAGTCACTTTTAATATAACAGATCAACATTGGTTTAAGGTGGGAGATTTGATCCGAGTAGATAATGAGATTTTAGAGATAACTGCAATTTCAAGCACAAATGCAACTGTTAAAAGAGGTATGTTTGGTTCTACTCCTGCAAGTCACTCAGATGGAGCAGATGTAAAATTGCCATTTTTCAATATGCACCATGACTACGATGATACATCAGTTAATGGTGGTGGTAATGGTTCTGCTGTTAAAGTAAAAACTAACAAAGGCGGTAATTTTAAATGTATGAATTTCTTTGGACATGGAAGAACTGCTGATGATTTAGCAGATGGTATAACACCCGGATCTGTTTCATTTAAATTTTATTCTGAAGGTGGGTATCAAAATTTAGGAATGTCTGCACAGACGCTTGGAACAACCACAGGACTTGCCGTATCTACAGAATATGGATTTGATTTAAGTATAGATGGTACAAATACAACATCAGATACGATTAAATTTACTACTGATAGTTCAGATGTGACTTGGGGAAGTACATCAAATGGTGTTTTAAATAAGTTAAACGATATAATGACCGATAATAATCTAAATTGTACAGTAAGTATTGTAAATGGAGATATTCAGTTTAAATCAACTACAAATCATTCAGGAACAGCAATATTATTGGCTGCCCCATCAGCAGGAGAAACCACACCATTTGGTGTAGGCAGAATACCTGCGATTGGTGCTGTAAATGATGCTGTAGCATCATATCTTCCACCTGATACAGTAAATGATAAAGTTACAGGAAAATCAATCCCAAATAAGTCAAAAATGCTTTATGATAATGGAAATGGTATGTTGATTTCAGGAAGTGCAATAACAGGATCAGGAACGATTGATTATCGTACAGGTGCAGTTGATATTCGTGGGGGATTGAGTAATTCAGAATTTGTAGTTTCGGCAACATATGAATCTGCACATTCAGGTGAATTATCTGCGGGAAATTTTTTATCTAAAGTTCAAGGAAGGTCTGTTAATCCTAAATTGAATACAGTTATTGAAATTAGGGGCTATAATTAATGGCTACGATTCCTACATATATTAGTGAATCAGATTTAAGGGATGTTTATCCGAATATAGATAAATATGACACTAAAAGACCTGTTTATGGATGGGTAACAACAGGAACACCAAATTTGTACCTTGCAAGAAATTCAGGACTTGTAAATCAATTATTTGTAGATGGTGAAGATTTGGGGGATGCAGAAGCGAATAGTGGTGTGCTTAATGTAAATGGTGAATGGTATTTTGATTCAGCATTAGATACAGTTTATTATTTTAATTCAGCTTCATCTCCTGTCGATATGCTTATGGAAGCAGGTGAGGATTGGGCAACCCACAAAACAGATTTAATGGCAAAGGCATCACGATATTTTGATGCTTATGTAGATAAAGCATTACCTCGTAGTCAATGGAAAAACGAAAGTAACGAGTTCGATTATATAATAGTCCGTACAGTAGCCCAAATATGTGCCTATTTTCTTATTTCAGCACATGATCCAGAGTCAGTAGATGCAGAGAAGTTAAAGGTTGAATATACAGAGATTCTTGATAAGATAAATGGTGGTGAAATCAAGCTTGGTTTTGAGAAGTCAAGAGATTCATCACAAGGGTTTCTAAGGGAAGTAAGCGTAAACTCCTCCAGTACATTAAAGCCATTAGATTTACGAGGTCATTTTTCAGGTATATATGATAAGATCAAGTTAAAAGTTATCACAGGTGGTGTTATAGGCACAGCAACTTATTCGGTATGGGTTGCAGGAGATGATAAGCTTGGTGTTGGTGATGGTAGTCAGGTTATTACAGCAGAGAAGATTGATGGCACTTATCAGAGTTTGGCTGGTGGATTACAAGTTCGTTTTGGTGGTAAGGATTATAATGCTTCGGCAACTGCGAATGATGAATATGAAATTGAAGCACATGGTTATGGTGAAGCGAGAGATGATGCAAGAGGAATTACATCAATGAATATGACAAGGTCGTAATGAATGGCAATTACATTCACAAACAACTGGAAAAACATTTTAGACAAATTAACAAGTGTTTTGCGAACAGAGTTCAAAAATGCTTTGCCTGTATATGTTGGGGAAACAAATGAGAAGGCAGGATCGCAATATTTACGACTTGATCCTGTTGGTAGTGAATTGCTTGAATACAATGTATCTTCGGAAACAAGAGAGTTTTCTATTAATATATTTCTTTATTTTGGGGATAAAAGTGAATCAAGATCAACTATGGATGCAGTTTTGAGATTAGTATCAAGAGTAGAATCATTGATACATGATAATGTTGCAATGACGTTATCAGATAATTCAGGTTTATTTAATTGTCGTTTAGAATCTACGACATTAGATGCTGAAGAGGATTCAGAATTTTATATAGTATTATGGGATTTTAAAGCGATGCACATGGGGAATATAGGATAATTATGAAAATAAAGCTAATAGATAAAGATGTGCCTCTTCCTAATTGTTGGAAGTCTTGTGGGGCTTCTTATGAAGATTGGAAAGAGCTACAAAATGGTAAAGAAATTGAAATAAAAACTGTTCCAAATGCAATAAGTAGTTTAGTAAGTGCTTCTGGTGCAAAGAAAAAAGGAGATAAATAATGGCAACTAATACAAAGGTGTTTTCACCAAAAGAATGGAAGGTTGCTGTATTGTCAGATGCTACCAATGCTGGAGCTACAAGTATAGGATCGACAATGCTGCAATTAGATGTTGATTCTATTGGTTTTCCAAGTTTAAACGTCAATCAAAGTCTTGATGTGAGGTCAGGAGCAGGTAGGACATTTAAAGATGAAGATTTTTTTCAAGATAATGTTATGAGGGTATCTGAAATTTCTTTATCAGGCACATTACATAATGATGCCGCCCATGAGCAATTAGCGAGGAATATAACCAATAATACATCTTCTCAAAATGCTATAGTAGATTCAAATCACACAGGAACAGACCAGAAGTATGGTGAAGGAGTTTCAAATGATTGTTCATCCTTGACAGTTGTTTTTCAACCCTCTGATGTAACTAATCAGCAAGGTATGGAATTTTTTGGATGTGTTGTAACTAATTTTGCAATATCTGCTGACATGGCTACTGAAGGTGGAAGATATAAATGGTCTGCTACCTTGCAGACAGGGAAGAAGCCCGATTTAGCATCAGTTGCAGAGCCTACAATAACTGCTTATGCAAATACTGATATACCAAAACTTTCAAGTGCATCAGATATACAGGTTATGGATATAGAAGTTGTGCTA
>VTLG01001524.1_pt1 | contig 11033 bp, 15 predicted proteins | sample 4694571 | NCBI WGS metagenome assembly VTLG01 (sample SAMN12604809, study PRJNA352737) | marine metagenome | biome: ENVO:00000447; feature: ENVO:00000209|ENVO:00000569|ENVO:01000036; material: ENVO:00002151; isolation source: viral sequences binned using virsorter ... | reverse complement strand
ATCTTGTGCCAATATGTTCTCTATTTGTTCTTGTGATACCCCAGAACTAGCTAATGCTTGAACAGTACGTGTAATTTCATCAGAAAATATATCCGTTCTAAAAACTACTTGGTCAATCCTATCTAAAACCATACGTTCTACATCATCAGGCAAACCTTCATCTATAGCTTTTAATATAGGTAAAAAGTCATCGCCAAATATTTCTTGATAATTAAGTGCCATTAAACTATCTTTTTAAGTTGAGTTTTAAAGCCACTACGTATTCTATTCTTAATATCCAACATCATTTTTTCATACCTATTTCCACCAGGCTTTGCATCTTTAGGTATTCCAAACCATTCACGTTGTGGAACTTTTGATTTATGAAACCATTGTTTAGGATTGGTTTGAGTAAAACCTGTATTATGATAAGCACCATATTTTGTTGGGGCAGTTATGGTAAATGTTTGATTATTAGAAGATGCAAACTTTTTTCTTGTTTGTTTCATTTTACCTGTCCTATTAAGTAGCTTTGTACCACCCAAATCTTTAGTTACTTGTTTCATAGGTACAAAAGCATTATCATGTATATCTGTACTACTATCTATACCATCTTGAATTGCCTTATTAATATGGTTTCCAAGTTGGTTTAAAGCATTAACGTAAATCTTATCTAATTTCTTAGATAATTTTTTAAAATCAAAGTCTTTCTTTGCTGCCATCTAAATTATCCTTTGCAAATTTTCTACCTATTTTATAAGTATCCATAAAATCTTTATAAAACTTAACAAACATAGCTTCAATATAATCACGTGCATATTGTTGAGGATTATCAATCACCTCTTGAACATCCACTTGTGGTATTTCTAAATCTATATCGTTATGCTTCTGTAGTTGTTTGACGTATTCTATCAAAAGCTGATTGGATGGATTCTGGTTTGCCAATATTATTTACCTTTTTATTTTCATCTACTATTTGTTGTGCTTCTTCTAACGTTAAATCTTTATTATTCTTAACCATTAATTTAGCTTGTGTGGTCATATTTTGCTCTAATGCAAATGTATCTAACAATATTTGGTCTTGTGCAGTTTTAGGATATTCTGGTTCTAGGAAATCTAATTTTAAATCACCACTAATATTTACATTATGTATATCAGCTATCATTTTTTCCATCTCAAAAAATTGATGTTCATACCCTTCCCATAATGGTAAATCACTTTGCCAATCTTCATAACGCTCAAGGTCTTTAATCTTCAAAGCAACACCACTTGGTACTTCACCACCATCTTGTGCGAATTGTACGTATAAATGGTTATTTTGGGCGCATAAATCAATCATAGTCTTACACAACTCTATAGCATCTTGAACTTGTCCTGATGGACTTACAATATTAAAGTTTGAACCCTCTGGTAATATTAACATTTCATCAGAACCATAACGTTGTACATTTTCATCACTATACATTCCTGTAGCAACAGGTTGGCCAAACATTTGGAATCTCATACCTAGATTAGCTTCAGTTAATAATATATTGATTCCCTCATTACAAGAAATAACATCATAAGAGCCAGATACTATAAAATCATCCATCTGTAAATTCCTATGAGTAAAAACAAATGGCAATACATCTAATCCATGAGGTGTTTGTTTTTCTATATTACCATCTTCATTATAAATAATATAATTAGTATCATCCCAATAAGCCCATTTAGGATTTTGAGTATCTGAAACATCATATACATTATTTAAAAGTGGGTGCATAATTGCAACAGGTGTAAATGGATCATCATCAAAAAACGCATCAAAATAATATAATGGGTAATAATCAAAATAAGGTTTTCCTTGCCTATCATATTTCATAACTACCCTATTAGCAATAGTGCCTATTAATCTAGTCATACGTTCAATGTGGGCCATTTTACCATTTTTCATTAATGTTAAATTTTCATATTGATCACTTACATTTCTAACTGCCCCACGACCTGTATATAACCTAGATAAACGTTCAATAAATCTTTTGGTAATGTTAAAGCATGAAGGTGGAATCTCTTGAAACGTATTAGCCTTAAATCTATTTTTAATATATTTATAGGTATTATCACCATCATAATAATCCATATACATATTCACTAAATCCCTTCTACGTTTTTGGATCATTTGTTTATTTGCTGAAACGGATTCTGCTATTATTTCTTGTGCGTATTTGCTCATATTTTGCTTGTCCTAATTTGAAATTGTTTTATTGGTACGTGATTAACTATTCCATAACGTAGGGCATCTGCACCATGGTCATGTAACCCATCTTTTAATGGTTCATTTTTTAATTGTGTTCCATCTTTATGCTCTGGGTATCTATAACTTTCTAAATCTTCTATTAAACCTATGCACTTTTTAGAGATATGTAAGCGTATAACATCATCTGCGCTTCTAATAAAGCCCCTAACGTGTGATATTCCTGATGCTATTGACCTACTAGCCCTATCTCTTAATGAAAAAACTCTATGACCTGTTTTTTGATAAAACAAGTCTGCCTCACCAACACCAACACTAGATTGTACTTGATAACCTGCTGGATCGCCATACACTCTAACTATGCGCCAAGGCCTAGCTTTAAACATACTTATAAACATATCTAATTTAATATTCTTTTGGTGTATAATCTCATCAATTACGTTAATATGAGTAACACCATTATGTTGGAAAGGTTGAAACCATATGCACGCAGGCATCCTAAACCCAAAGTCAATACTAGCAAATACAGGATAAGCTGGATTATAACCCATTTCTTCAACGTGTGTTTCTCTTGAAAACTCTGGGTAAACCCTACCACTCATAACTGTAAATTTACTACCATATTCTTGTTCAAATACCTCTTTATCTACTGTTGATCTAGCTTCTGCTAAATCAAAATCTTCTAACCCATCAGGAAATGCGTGTGAATTTTCCCAAGATGGCGAATTAAATGAATACCAATGTTTCTGCTTTTGGCCTAATAAAAAGTATTCATAAAATGTATTAAATCCATCAGGAGTAGAAACAAATATAGCTTTACCTTTTTTATCAGATAAAGTAGGTCTTAAATATGCCTGCCATATTTTATTTAAATTTATTTTACTAGCCTCATCAATAATTATTAAATCACACCCTTCACCAATCAAACCATCTGGATGTTCTGCTGATTTACCTTCTATTTTACTACCCCATTCAAAATGTATGTATTGGGCTTTCTTTGATTTATGTGTAGCAAAATCACCCATTTTATGGTTTATAATTAAATCATCATATACTTTATTAAATATTTTTTCACTTGTAGAATACGTTGGTGCTACTATCCAAACTGTTTTATTTGGTTGTGTTACCATTAATTCTGCTTCCATAGCAGCACTATAAGATTTGCCCCATCTACGACCACAACAGGCAACTATAAATCTCGTTTCATTAGGAGGATAATGTAATTTTAGTTGCCCCTTATGTGGTTCGTAATTAGAGAATTTAAACCATTCTTTTTTATATTTGTTTAACGTACTCATAATTTTTAGTTTAAAAAACTAACTTTAATATATTATCTTATAGGTGATTATGTTAAGTGAAATTTAAAATCAAATAAGGAAACCAAGAATGGAATCAGAAAATAATAGCCAGATGGCTACAGAATCTAGTCAGAATGACACCACCCAAGCATCAGAAGATACAAGGGATTATAAAAGTCTTTATCTAAAAGAGGTTGAAAATTCAAAAAATCAACGGAGTTTGAAACAAAAGTTTAGAAGCGAAAATGAAAAGTTCAAAACGAAACAAGAAGAAATACGTAAAAAAGAAATGTCAGTAGCAGAATTGAATACTGAATTAACTGCTGCAAATAAAGCGTATGAAGAACAACTGTCTAAATACAGAGAACGTGATGAAGCTGAAAAGATGGAATTGTTAGAAAAGCTACCAGAAGAAGATAGGGAAGATTTTTCAAATTTGAGTAATATGCAGTTGAAAAAGGTTATAAATAAATTAACACAACCTAAACCAGAAACTTTAAAAGAGGTTCATGGTGCAGTTAAGGCAGTTAAAATAGATAAGCCTTATATGGATATGAATGACCAAGAAAGACGACAATGGCATACTCAAGTACTAAATTCAAAACAATAGAATTAGGAGAATAAAATGGCTATAGCAGCAAAAAGTATTTATACAGGTGGCGCACTAACAGGTGCAGTAACAGATTCGCATGATGTTTTTGTGCCAGATGTGTGGGGGCCAGCAATAGAATTGGCTTTTAAAGAAAAACTTGTTTTTGGTTCTTTGGCTACAGATTTGTCGCCTATGGTTGCAAATGGTGGAGATGTAATTCATTTGCCAACAATAGACCAAATTACATCTGGTGATAAAACAGCTGAACAAGCAATATCTTATGGTACAGATGCAGCAGTACAAGCAGAAGAAACTGTTACAGTTAATAAACATACATACGCAGCGTGTTTAATTGAAGATATTTTAGCAACTACATCGTCTTATGACTTAATGACTATGTACGCTAAAGAACTTGGCTATGCTTTGGCTAAATCAATAGATGAATATATTGAAAGTCAAGTATTGGCATCTTGCCAAGCTAGTGGTGGTGGAATTAATGGTATAGCTTTAGGTGGTTCGCCTCATTTAGGCGCAGCTGCTGATTTTGATGCTATTTTAACAGCATTACTACCAGAGGACCAAGATTTAGGAAATTGGACATTGGTATTACCACCAACTATATATGCTAATCTTGCTAATCTAGTGCAACTTGCTTATGGTACAGAAGGTTCACCATTAGGAAATAAGTTTACACAAACAGGTGGCGTTACCAAATTATTTGGTATGGATGTTATGGTAAGTCCTAATTGTACTACTGATGCTACTGATATGGATTCAGCAGGTGGAACAGATACTCAAAACCCAGAAGGTTATGCTATCCATAAATCATCTTTGTATATAGCATATTCAAAAAATATTAATCTAAAAACTGATTATGATATTGATTATCTAGGTACAAAAATGGTTGCAGATGTTATGTATGGATGTACTGTCCGTAATGCTAACACTGCTGGTCAAAAAAGAGTACATTTCTTAACTTAATTGTTAAGGTAGTATTTAATTATAATATTAGGGTGGTGGTTTATACTGCCACCCTATAATTAAGGGGATATATGTCAAAACTTAAAATGGTTACTATAAAAAATAAACATAGTGGTTTTACAAGAACACTAGGTGAGCCAGAATTTAATGGTATGATGGATAAAGCTGATTATGAATTAGTGGTAAAAAAAGTAGAAAAACCTAAAGCAAAAGCTAAAAAAACTACAAAAAAAACCACTAAAAAGAAAAAATGATAACTTTTGATGAAATAATTGAACACGTTTTAGAAAAAGAAGGTGGTTATGTTAATGACCCTACGGATTTAGGTGGTGAAACTAAATTTGGTATTACTAAACGTTTTTATCCTGATTTAGATATAAAAAACCTCACAAAAGATGAGGCCAAATCTATTTATAAAAAAGATTATTGGGATAAGAATAAGGTTGAGCAATTACCAGAAGGTTTAAGACATATATTTTTTGATATGTGTGTAAATCAAGGTAGGGGAACAGCAGTTAAGATATTACAACGTAGTGCTAACGCTAAAGGTGCTAATATAGATGTAGATGGTGGTTTTGGTCCAGCTACATTAAAAGCTATCCAGAACGTTGAATATGAACGTGTACAAGCATATAGGGTGTTACATTATGCTAATTTAGTTGTTAAGAAACCAGAACAAGAGAGATTTTGGTTTGGATGGTTTAAAAGGGCATTAGAGGTATGATGAAAATAGAAAAGAAATTTAGTTTGGGTAATATGATCACTATTTTAGTTATTGTAGCCAATGTTATATGGTCGGCTAGTGTTATTACTAATAAGACAAAAATCAACTCTGATGATAGTGAATTGGCTCTTAAAATGGCACGTAGTAATGAGATTAAAATAGCAGTAATAGAAACTAAGATAGATCAAGGCTTTAAAAGGTTAGAACAAAAGATAGATTTGATCAATGTCAAATGATAGGAAATTAATAAAACGAGGTATGGAAGAATTGGCTCAAAATCGGATGATTATGGGTAATATTGAATCAAGGCTACAAGATATTGATATAAGTATAGAAAATTGGTATAAAATAGCGTTAGCAGTTATGGTGGTAAATGTAATTAGTATAATAGTCAATTTAATAACGTAAAGGAATGAGATGAGATTAGAAAAATTAGAAGGTTTTTTAAAAAATAATGGTATTGATGCAGAAGAAATTAAAGATGAGTTAAAAGGTCTGGTGCAGGAAGAAATTGATGGTGCTAAAAAAGAGGTTAAGGAAAAAGTAGAATCAAACTTTACTGATGAAGGGCAAAAAAGGATAGTTAAAAAAATTAATGATGCAATAGATATTCCTTGGATTTCAGAAGCAGTTGAAGAAAAGATATTTAATGCTATATTTAATGTGATTAAAGGTGTTTTAAGGAAAGTATTTTAATGAGTTTAGTAGGAAAAACACCAAGCAATAGTTTTAAAGATTTATTACACGTAGATAATAGTAATAATGGCCTTACTACATCTGATAAGCGTGTAAAAAGTGGAGATGGTACAAGTTCTTGTTTGTCATTGTCAGATGATGTATTGCACGTACAGCCACAAAATGATGATACAGGTAGTGCAGTAAGAGTAAATAGTAAAGATAATACTGCTAGATTTGTTGTGGATACGGATACTCCTGCTGTGAAGGCTTTAGGGCAGTATGTTAATACAAATATAAAACAATTTATGTTTTCATCTGTAAACGCACATCCTAGCAGTACAAATTGGACTATGCTTGATTCTATTGGTGGGGGCAGGTTTAATTCATCTCCTTCAACTATGGGAACAGGATCAACGCCTGCTACTACACTAACAGTATCTACAACAGCAGATGATTTAGTTCAAAGTATTTGGTATGTGCCATTTAACATTGCTATTGATTCCTGTAATGTATGGTTTGGTGCAGATGCGAGTGGTGGCGATACTGTTAAATTTTCTATTATGAGTTATACTATAGATTCAGCAAATGGTTCTACAGGTGGAGATTTAAGTGCAGGGGCAGAACATTGTGCATCAGGCTCTACAATAGCAGGGGCAGGATATGAACAGGCTTACTATCAAGCATTAACAGTAAGTAGTGCAAATGTTGATGCAGGGAAAGTAATAACTGCCAATGTTTTGCAGGATGGTACAAGTTCAGATTTAACAGTTAATTTACAATTAGTTTATCATTTAAGGAGTACATAATATGGGATATGGTGGTAGTGACCCTTCAACAGATGCAATATTTGGATCGCCTCAATTAGCTAGGACAGGTGTTAATAAAAATAAACCTACATCAATTGCTAAAAAAGCGATAACATATTCTGCAACTGAAAATACATTATTATTAGATATACAAAAAGCAACAGATGAAAGCAGTGTACAATCTACTGATGTCAATGCTGTTTCAATAAAAAATACAGGTAGAATACCTGCATTTGTAATGCTTGGTTATAGGTTGTGGACAGCAGCTGCTACAGATGGTAGTGCAAATTATCATGTAAACTATTTATTAAAACCTAATGAAGAATTATATTTGCCTACTATTAGGGGTGTAATTAGTGATGCAGGTGTTGAACCTCTTGGGGGTAGTTCTGCTACAGATTCCGTTCCACACGCAGATATATATAGAGATAGTGGCGCTGATGTAGATACTGCCACAGATGGTGCTATCGCATCAGGAACTACTACAACAACTTTATATTTAGAGGATGGTCATAGTAAATATTTTAGAGTTGGAGATTTAATTAGATTAGAAAATGAAATATGTGAGGTTACTGCTGTTGGAACAGGCGCAGATTTAGCTAATAGCACTTTAACTATTATTAGGGGTACACATGGCTCTGATGCTGCAACGCACGCAGATGATACAGCAGTAAGATTTCCATTTTTTAATGCTTATCATGATTTTGATAGGTATAGTGTGGTTCAAACTGATTCACAGGGAAGGTATAAGAGTTTTAATTTTTTTGCACAAGGTAGGGCAGATACTGCATTAATGGGTATAGTTCCTGGTAGTCTTTCTTTACAATTCTATGAAGCAGGTTATCAAGAATTAGGGTTATCAGGTATTACTGCTAATTCTCATTCTGGATTAACTGCATCAACTGCATATCAATTTACTATAGCAGTAGATGGTGGTTCTGCGTATGATTTAGATTTCACTACTGATTCAAGTAATTTAAATTGGGGTGGAACTAATGGGGTTATAGATAAAATACAAACAGTATTTAATACGCAATTTTATACAGCAGGCAATTTATTTAAGAAAAAAGTAACCATTAGTATAGTAGGTGGAGATATAAGGTTTACATCAGGATCACATTTATCTACATCTGCAATAGCCTTGGGTGATTCAAGTGGTGGAGATGCTGATTGGTGGGGTGTTGGTAGAGTTCCTGCTGTGGCTAGTGTAGATGCAGCGATAGGTGCGAGATTAGCACAAGCAGTTAAATATGACCCTGTTACTTATGCTGAAACCTACAATCAAGATTTATTTGCTTATGATGACGGAAATGGCAGAATATTTGGAAAAGCAAAAGGGTCTATAAATTATGAAACAGGCGCAGTGGATTTTGTAGGCCCACCTAACGCCCAATTTGTTTTTAGTGTTTTGCATACATCTGCTTTTTCTGGAAAAAAAGATGCAACAGAAGGTGCTAAAATGAATAGTTTGCAATCAGTATATGGCAATATACCATCACAAAAATGGCAAGGCGAGTTGGAGATCAAAACATACTAATGCCTTTAGGGAAGGGAACATACGGAAAAAAACGAGGTAGGCCTAAAAAAACTAAACCTATGAAAAGGAAGAAATAAATGGCAGTTTCAAGTACAATAGCATATTGTGAGCAATCTGATTTATATGAGGTTTATCCAGGGATAAATTCCTTCGACCTAAAACAACGCCTATATGGTGGATGGGTGGCACATGGGAGTACAGCTAATTTATATTTAATGAATAATAGTGGTTATACATCTGTATTATATAAAGATGGTGAAGATTTGGGCGCTGAAGATAGTAGTACACCTAATGCTGATAATGAATGGAGATGGGTAGAGGCAGATGATCAAATAGAATACTATTTGGGTAGTTCTAGCGTTGCCACTTTAAATGCTTCAATATGGGAATCTGGTGTAGATTTTGATACACTTTTGACAAATACAACGCAAAAAGCATCAAGATATTTTGAATCAAGAGTGGATTTTAGAACTGCAAAAGAGGTATCAAAAGACAGAGAAGGTAAATATCCATTCATAGTTATACGTTGTACTGCCTTAATGGGTGTTGTTTTGCTCTTAAAATCACAAGACCCTAACAACCCTATTATAGAATCATTTGAAGCAGAAATAGATGAAATTATAGAAGGTATTAATTCTGGTAAAATATCGCTTACTCATCAAATTACTGCCGATTCTAGTAAAGGAATTATAAGAGATGTAACTTATACATCAGGTAAAATAAGACCTGTTGAATTAAGAGGTAGAGCATCATTAGATGGGTTTGATAATATAAAATTAAAAATCATAACAGGTGGTGTCTTAGGAACTGCGACTTATTCCGTATGGACTAAAGATAGTGATTTACTCAAGAATAATCAAGTGGTAACAGCAGAAAAGATTAATGGGGATTTTCAGATACTTGCTCATGGTTTAGAGGTGCGTTTTGCTGGGTCAGTAGATGGAACAACTGAAGCAGCTGCTAATGATGAGTGGGAAATTGAGGTTTATGGTAGTACAATGGATGCAACTGTTTCGCAAGTAGGTAGTATTAGCCTAACAAGATGGCGTTAATATGGCTTTACAATTAGATTCTGCTAATGGGTATGTAAATGCGTATTGGGATTATGTTTTAAGGGAAATAAGGGCATTTTTAATGGATTCTTCTAATTATGGTAATGTTTATATTGCGCCATCAATAGAGCAAGGATCATCTCAAAGTATAAGATTGTGGGGTTCTAGCTTTGAAACTCAAAATTTATGGAGTGATAAGTGGACTAAGCAATATGAGGTAGATATTAATTTATATGCCATATCACAAACAAATTCAGAAGATTTTTATCGTAATTTTTATGAGGAATCAGAACGTATTTATCAATTAATGTATAACAATAAAATATCTACAAACTCAACTTTAGCGTGGTATAATGGAGAGGTGTCTGATATAGTTTTTGATGAGTTAGAAGATGAAGAAGATGGAATAGAGGGGCTACATAAAGCAAATTTTTCTTTTACTTGCTTAATAGACAGGGCAACAACAGCCACAATTAATACATAATGGCAACTTTACTTAAAAAAGATTATGGATATAGTAATGTTCTATGGGAAGATGTTATAGGGCGTGTAAAGGAAATAATTAGAGATGAATACAATATTTCACCATATATATCACCAGAATTAAATACATCTATAAATAGTCCATTTAGGGTATGGATAGATGGCCAAGAAACGAATCAATTTGCTACATCAAATTGGTATAAAGAATATTCAATAAGTATTAACCAATATTTTAAGGTGGAAAAAAATGTAAACTTTTATAAAAGAGTTTATCAGGATGCAGAACGTTTATATGAAATATTTTTTCACAATATGGGTTCTTATGATGTAACAACTACCACATATAAAGTTAAATTTTACAATGCAAAACCAGAGAGTGTAGATATATCACAAGAAGGTGAGTATTTTAGGATAGAATTAATATATAATTTAATAGTAAATAGAGATGATAATGAGGTTTATATTATATCATCACCTTCAACTGTTAAAGCATCTGCTAGGGCAATAGACCCTGTTTTTAATTTCTGGTCGTTAGATTTTGATGGTACGGATGATGAAATAAATACAGGTTTAGAAGGCTTATCATCAGGTTCATCTTTTACTTTTTCTGCGTGGATAAATGGAGATACATTTGCATCCACAGATAAAACAATAATATCAAATGGATTAG
>VTLG01010817.1_pt1 | contig 11034 bp, 17 predicted proteins | sample 4694571 | NCBI WGS metagenome assembly VTLG01 (sample SAMN12604809, study PRJNA352737) | marine metagenome | biome: ENVO:00000447; feature: ENVO:00000209|ENVO:00000569|ENVO:01000036; material: ENVO:00002151; isolation source: viral sequences binned using virsorter ... | reverse complement strand
CGGGCGGCAAAAGCTCGTTGTAAGCCTGTGCCTGAAACTGGGTTGCTGCTTCAGCAAGTAACGGATGCGTTACACCCGTGGCTCCCCGAAACGGCTGAGTGCGCTCTTCGTAATGAAAACCTAAAAGCTTGAGTCCCTCGGAATAAGTGTCCATCCATTCTTTGCGCGTTTCTTTGTTCCCTTCGTACTGTCCCTGTAAATCATTCGATAAGGTTCCTAACACCACCTCATCCATGTCTTCGGCTAGATTGCGGTAGAAATCCCCCTCGTCAATCATCACCTCATCTTGAGGCGCAAAATCAACAACCACTCCACCGTCTTCTTCTTCAAGAATCTCTATGTCAACATCCATGTCATCAGGAGAGGCAAACGTGCCCGGCGCGGCAATCTGTACGTCCTGCTCAACTTCCAGCATATCCGTGCTGTCCCGAAGCCTTTCTACCATTGGCGTAGTGCCCTCACCGTTAGCCATCTACTTTCTCCTCGCCATAATGCGATCTAGTGAGTCCGCCATCTGGGAACTCATGTTCTTGGCTTGCATACTGCCTATCCCTGCGTGGGCCATGAGCCGTGATCCGACAGCCGCGTCCCGCGAGTCTTCAACCTCGCCGCCGTGGGCAAAACCCAAGGCTCCCAAATCAATTCCTAAAGTGTCCGCTTGCGCTCTTACGTCGTCTTCGCTCATATCAAAAGCAGCACCGGCATCTGCCAAGCTCATACCCTGACGCCTCGCGTAGTCCAGACCACGCATCGCGGCTTCCTGTTCAGTATAGGGACCCGTGCCTATAGCCGCATCCTGTGTATTCAGAAACTGCAAACGCGCTTGTTGGTCTGCCAGTGTCGGTGTAGCCATCATGGTAATGTCTTCTAAAGGATTTTGAGTAATATAGTCCTGACCACCCGGCACAACCTGTCCGTAACCAAACTGATCCACCGCTTCCAATACATCAGCAGCCCCAGTGTTAGGGGCAATACCAAAGGTGGGCTGTTGCCCAATAACCGGCTTTACTGCCTCTGCAATCTCCTCGGCAGTAATCCCGCCGACGGACGCCGCATAGTCACCTATTCTCTGAGCAGCAATGTCTTTAGTCTGCGAAGTGTTAAACAAATTTTGTATGACCTCGGCACGATTAGGCTGTTGCGGAGGGTCAATCGTAGGAGGATCAATGGTAGGAGGGGTAGGTGGCGTTACCGTAGTAATAGGCCCCTTAGTCACCGTGTTTCCCTGAGTTCCCAAAACATTGGGATCTATTGTGCTTATAGCATTAGCCGCGACACCGGGGTCTACCATGTTCAACGTGTCGGCGCTGCTGGCTACGATGTTGCCCGTAGTGCCCTGTGTTCCAACCGTCGTGGTCCCTGTGCCGTCAGCGTTGATGCCCATGCCTGTGCTTGGCAAAATGGCTGAAATACCTAGCTCCCCAATAGTGGGTCCCGAAGGCGAAGCCGCTGCCGTGCCCATCGTAATTCCTGTCGTCGGGTTACCCTGCGCGTCGATCCCTTTAGTGACCACGGGGACCCCACGGTTGATCGTGCGCTCTGGAAAACTAATCGGATCAAACATGGTCGTGCCAAGAGTGTCCGCTACCGTGAACGCCGGAGTATTCTGCGTGACCCGCTCTACCTGTCTGTCTCTGGGAACAAACTTGTCTAACTCGCTGACCAGTTGGTCGGGTGAAAGCAAATCATAATTAGTCGCCACCTGTACGTCAGAAGCCTCTACTAAATCAGGCAAGACGGAAAAATCAAGAGTGGAAAACGTACCGCTATCAGGGTTTTCTTTAGCGTAGTTGTTGATTCGGGATGCGACGTTATCGGTCAACTTCAAACCGCCGCCGCCAATCTTTAAGCGATCTTCGCCGTACACATCATCTAAATCTATCCCGTAATACTGGGCAATGGCTTGAGCAGGGGTGAAATTTCCCCCCTCTACTGCACCCACCGCCTCGGCAAAATCCTCTTGACTAAAATTAAGAGCCGGATTTTTCTCGGCTAACGACGCCAGTTCCTGTCGAGCAGCCACTTTTTTGGCGTTCATCTCGTCAGCACTTATATTGGGGAAAAGTTTAGATAACTGTGCGTCCAGATTAAGGATCTGCTCCCGAATCTGCTCCATCGTTAAAGAAACCGGAGACGCTTTAGTATTGCTATTGCTCCCTCCGCCAGAAGGGACGCCGCTGCGAAGCTCGTCAGGGTCTGTTTGAAAATTAGTTTTGAGCGCAAAAAACTTGTTAAGTTTAGCCATAATACTGAATCTCTGAAGGTTCTGGAGTATCCCAATCGTCTGAAGGCAACTGTACAAAGTTACCCTGTCGATAACGCATTAACGCTTGTGTCGTGCTATCCACCAAGTCGTCATACTCCCCGTTTGGAAATGCTGCACACTCTTCGATTAGCTCCTCGGCCCACGTTTCTTCTGGTGCCCATATCATCCCACTTTCAAACAACGGAGCGACACTGTGTACCCGCGACAATTTATCATTTCCACGACTAGGGGTAAAGTTAACAACAGGGATTCCCATGTTCCGTAGTTCGTGGGTCAGGGGCACTCCCGTGGCTTTTGCTTCTATAATTACTGTTTCGGGGTCCCAAAACTTGTACAGGTCAAACGCAATCTGTTTCAGTTCAGGAAAATCCCAACGTCCTTTCTGCGAATCCAACAATATTAAATTAGGGGTCCCTGACTCATTGGGATAGAACACACCCCACGTAGTTATTGCACTGAAGTCCGCCGTCTCCTTTTTAGTAAACGCCGTATCGTAACTTTGTATTACATACTCCAAAGCCGGAACCTGTTTCTTTTCCCAGAGGTTCCACCACTCCCGTTTTAAAATTGAAGTCTCATCACCAGTAGGATTCTGCTGATACTGCGCGTTCCACTTGGAAACAGGAATAGACGCTTTTACTGCTTCGAGGTCCATGAGCGGCCAATACTCAGGCCAGCAAGATTTGCCGCTGGGCATGATTGCCGGTAACTCCACAACTTCCCACTTGTCCGCATCCTTGTCTCGCCCTTGTCCGCGGATTAACTGACCCGTCAAATCCTTGTCAGACCAACGAGTCATTACCAATACAATCGCCCCGTTAGGTTGCAAACGCTGACGAGGACCACCCGTGTACCAATCCCACGCATCATCAAACCCGTTCGTGGACATCGCCGTCTGCTCTGAGTGTGGATCGTCAATGACAATCAAATCACCACCGCGGCCCGCCAAGTTTGATCCAACGCCCACGGCGTAGTACATCCCACCGCGGTCCGTGTCCCACCGGCCAGAGGCTTTGGAATCTACCGCGAGTTTGGTATCAGGAAAAATTTCACGATAATCATCCCTGTCCAAAAGATTCTTTACTTTACGACCGAACCCCACTGCCAGTTCGGTGGTGTGCGTGGCTTGGATAATCTTCATGTTAGGATTCTTTCCAATCATCCAAGCAGGAAACAGGTAACTGGCAAATTCGGATTTAGTGTGACGCGGAGGCATATTGATAATCAAACGCTTGAGTTCTCCGTTTGCTACACGCTCTAATTTTTCCGCAATTATCTGATGATGTTTGCCGGTAATAAATTCCGGCCACATGGCTTTTACGAAGTCTAAAAAGCTCCCGTGACACGATTCAATGCGCTCTAGCTGCGCCAAACGTAATTCGAGTTTTAGTATCTTTTCTTCTTGCTCAGTAATCGGTTCCATGTATAAGACTATATCATATTAAACAGTTATTGGTTGAAAAACATTTTACTGGAATTTGTTTGACAGAAACATGGCCCAAGCCCCCTCCGGCACAGGGAAATCCCCTAGATTCGTGGATCGTGAATAAAGCTAATTAAATCAATGACTTAGCCTCTATTCCGGAGTCCCTGCCCCGTTAGCAGTGACACGCGGACCACGGCCCGCGCTGCTTGGATCTCGCTAGAAGGCCCGCCGTTGCTAGGTCCACGGTTCAAGAACCAAGGTCCACGGTTCTTGGATCTAGGGCTACGTTTAAAGTAAAAGCGTTCGCCCCCCGTGTCCCCGATATCTGTGAAAATTTATTTTCAATTATTTGTAAAATAATGTTGTACATTGCCTTACAAATCTGCCTATAATCCCCCCTAGTTGATTCATTCAACGATGATCGGACGATTTAAGAGGTAGGACGCCTCGCAGTACATGAGCCGATCGAACCCTAGACAGGAAGGGAATGGGATGTAAAAGACGTAGTTAGCATGGTGCCTTGGCATTACGATAAAGCTAACCAACCCGCTACCGGAGAGTTGAGAGAGTGAGGCCCGCGTATTGTCTATAAGCTGTTAGCCAAGGTAATAACAGATTAGAAGTTAGACATCGCATAGCAATGGCCGCCCCCGTCGAACGGGGCGCGACGTCGGAGAACCGGCGGAGAATCACGGTAATGTTGAATGGATGGATTGTTTTTTTCATTTGTTGAAGCGAGAACGCCCTTCGGGGCTGGTGGCGTGTGAACGTGTCTTTGACTAAGCCGACAAATGAGAGTGATTTACCTTATGGCATTCGCAAGAGTGCCATACATAAATCATTTAAAAACGAGGACGATCATTCATGAGTAAATATCAAAATGTTAGAGAGATCTATCGAGTAGCTGATAAATATTACAAAGATAATAATTATTGCACGGTTGTCGCATTGGCTATTGCCGCCGGTATCGGTTTCGGAAAAGCTTTTCACACTTATAGAAAGCTTGGAAGACGGCGGGGTTATGGTACTCCGCGAACGATGCAAAAAAACGCCCTAGCAAAATTTGGGTTAAAGCTTGAGCCGGTTTATGACAACTTTGGTTGTAAGACTACCAAGGCTGTTGGAAAAATCGCTTCTAAGTTAGAGGGCACGTTTTGGGTTCATTGTACTAGGCACGTCGGATGTATCAAAGACGGGCACTATTACGACTGGGCAGACAAACGCAACAAACGCAATATTGTTATCTCAAGAGTAGTTCCACTTAATTCATAGCCGAAACGCCCAGTGGTGGGCGTCATCGTAGAGTTAACCTTCTACGGTCTGATGATGGCAGGTTACCATTAACAATTCATTCAACGAGGTTTTTATTATGCAAATTACTTTTAAAGATAGAAAAAACGCCAACGAGGAATTAATGCAAGCCGTGACTAGTCAAATGATTGAATTGATGAGCACGGCGGGCACTAACTGGACGATGCCCTTCGCATCAACTGGGCGGGTTCCTGTTAACGGTGTTACTGGCAAAGAGTACAGCGGCAATAATTTATTTCTGCTAATGCTTGGAACCAATGACACGGAGTTTGCCGGTTTTCATCAGTGGAAGTCGGTTGGTGCTACTGTCAAAAAGGGCGAAAAGGGTCACATTGTTACCCGTCCGCGCATGGTTAAAGACAAAGACGATCCCGAAAAACGAATTCTAACTGGTTTCAGCTTGGCTTATGTTTTTGGGCGATCTCAAGTCGATAACGCGCCGGAGCCGATTTACAAAGATGAGCGGACCGATCTAACTCAAGCGATAAAAAACGCTGACGTGTATTTTCAAAACGTCAACGCCGACATTCGCGAGAACGACGGCGGGCGGGCTTGCTATGTACCTGACTCGGATTTTGTTTCGATGCCACCCCGCGCTGCGTTTTCTGCGACGGCGACATCAACGGCGACCGAGTGCTATTACGGTACTCTCGCGCACGAGTTGGTTCACTGGACCGGTAACAAAACGCGCCTGAAGCGTTTTAACGTGCAGGAGTTCACCAAAGAGTTTCGCAGCTACGAAGAATTAGTGGCGGAGTTAGGCTCTTGTTTCTTGTGCGTTAAGCTAGGCATTAGCAGCGAACCCCGCGACGATCACGCAACTTACTTGAACGGTTGGATCTCTAACTTAAAAGATGATCCAGAAGTTTTATGGAAGGCTGCGAAAGACGCTTGCAAGGCTGTCGATTTTCTCGACAAACTCCAACAACCCGCCGCTATTGCGGCGTAGCCGAAACGCCTTCGAGGAGGCGTCATCGAGAGATTAACCCCTCTCGGTCTGACGATGGCAGGTTCCATTAACAATTCATTCAACACGAGGTTTTTATCATGTCATGTTATTTAATTAATCATGAAGAGTACGCTGACTTAGCTAATTATTTAGTTACTGAGCCACATCTTACCTATACTGACGGTTTCGACAAAATTGTTTCTATAAACGGAAAAGAGTACTGCGTAAATTCAGCAGCATACGGTCCTAAACACAACGGGCACTTGTTTAGTTGGAATTTGGCTTTAGAACTAGCGGTTCAAAATATCCGCTCTTGTGAGGCTCGTTATCCTGATGCCGGCCCTGCCGGTGGGTTTTTAGCGGTAAGCGTGGACGATTGGTTGACGACGGTTGAGGAAACAACCAAGAAAAAAGAAGGGAAGAAAACAACCTACTATCCGCAAGATCTAAAACATTTTGCAGAGATGATTGATTCTATGGAGTATCAATCTTGCGAGACAGACGACTATTACAACACTCATGCGTATTGGTTGCTCGCACAAGCTCGACGCATTCTGTTGAAAGACGCACTCAAAGCCCTTGACTAACAGCCGAAACGCCTTCGGGCGTCATCGAGAGACTAACCGCTTTCGATCTGATGATGGCAGGTTCCATTAACAATTCATTCAACGAGGTAATTATGCGTTTAAATATAAATATTAATTTAGATAACGACGCCTTTCAGGACGGTAATTTAGTAGAAGAACTTCAACGAATCCTTTGTAGTGTGTGCATTGGCACTCACGATGCTTGCACTTTTGACGAAAGATTCGAGAAGTCATTGAAAGACACCAACGGCAACATAGTTGGTAAGGCTTCAGTGTCAACACTTTCCCCTTCTGATATTTCTTAACGAGGTTAATTATGAACTCAATCATTGAGTATAAAATTGGTAATCGTTTTGGTAATGAAGTTTATATTCCAACGACCGAGCGCGGGCGAACACTTGCCGCATTGGCCGGAACTAAAGAACTGACACGAGACACCGTTCGATTAGCGAAGGATCTGGGCTTCACGTTCGCTTTACAGCAACAAGTATCCCCGCTATAGTAATACATTGTTTTACAGCCGAAACGCCCGTAAGGGCGTCATCTGAGCATTAACCGGCTCAGATCTGATGATGGCAGGTTCCATTACACAATTCATTCAATAGGTTTATATATGGATAATTTAACTATAATTTCTCGAATAGCCGAACATTTTGACGGCAAGATAGTTGGGTCCGATCGCTTGTCTCTAGTGATGGACATTGACGCAGTTAACGACATCAACCCGCTGAACTTGGAGGCGATGGTCAAAGACTTAGACTCTTTGCACGTTGCACACGATGTTTTCGGAATAGCCAATAACTTTGACCGCAAAACTAAAACACTGGTGAACGGTTGGACTCCACGTTTTACTCTTCCACAATAGCCGAAACGCCTTCGGGCGTCATCTGAGCATTAACCGGCTCAGATCTGACGATGGCAGGTTCCATTACAATTCATTCAATGAGGTATTTATGAATATCAAGATAACTTGGTCTAGTATTTTGCCCGCTATGTTAGCTGTAGCGGCCAACAATCCTTCAAACCCTGAGATCATGAAAGAGTTTCGACGCATGGCAAAACTTGCCGACAAATACGCGGAGGAACACGCCGATGACTAATCGAGAAATGCGGAAAATTATTCGTCGATCTAAACAGCGACAGACCGTTTTCTTCTTGTATGCGTGGGAGGCTATCAAAGTGACCGCGTTTACTATAGGTGTACTGTTTGTCTTTTATTGGTTCACTGTTTTTATGTTTTTAGCCGAGGGGGTTAGATGAATAACGATACAAGTATTACGGTTCGCATAGACACGGATCTAAAGAAAGCATTACACGCTCACGCTCAAAACGATGGCACAACAATTTCTCGTTTGATCAAGAAATTAGCCATTGATTATGCGCGTAAAAATAAATTGATTAAGTGAGGAGAACAATGAAAATTAGTTACGAAAATTGGGAGGTTTGTTTAGCGCCCACGGAAGAGGGACTTTTAAATGTTTATGTATCACACGCCGACAAAAGTTCTGTCTTGGATGTTTCAGACGAGCAAATGGACGTTCACTGCGATACAGAAAAAGGTGAAATAAACTTCAGACTAACTACGGAAAAGATAGCTGAAAGCTAATACTAACAGCCGAAACGCCTTCGGGCGTCATCGAGAGACTAACCGCTTTCGATCTGACGATGGCAGGTTCCATTTTACAATTCATTCAATGAGGAAAATAGTTATGGCTAATAAAAAACTAACAGATGGATTTTGTGTAGAGTTTGAGGAGTTCGACGACGGCTGCAACAATGCGTATTTGTCGAAAACAATTAACCACAGAGCGTATACAGGTAGTTTGGCTTACGTTGAAGATTGTGGTCAACTTGATGGCGGCTCTGGTGCAGCCATTGATGTTCCCAATTCCATTCTTAATATGGCTCTTAAATGGGCAGAAAAACAAGGTTATTAACTTTACAGCCGAAACGCCTTCGGGCGTCATCGTGGGGCTAACCTCCCGCGATCTGATGATGGCAGGTTCCATTACAATTCATTCGACGAGGTTTTATTATGAGAATTTTATCTTTTGGCGGAGGCGTTGATTCTTCCGCTATATTGTTAAAACATTTAAACGGTGTAAATCAAAACATTGATTATGTGGTTTTTGCAGATACTGGAGCGGAATCACAAGGCACTTATCAAAATGTTCGACGCTTTCAAAGTTTATGCAATGAAGCAGGGTTGCCCTTTCAGATTGTACAAAAGGAAGGTGAAAACATTACGGAGTGGGTTACTCGTTTGGGTATTGTTCCAGTAATGGCCGGAGGCTCTCACGTTTGCTCCAAGAAATATAAAGGAGACGTTATTCAGAAATGGACTAACGAAACTTTTCCCGATCAACAAATAACTTTTTTGATAGGGATCGAGTTAGACGAGATGTATCGAAAGCAACGATTTACGCGACCGAAGAACGACGCAAACGAATACGAGTATCCCCTAATTGACATGGAAATGACTCGTTCAGATTGCGAAACTTATCTGAAAAAACACGGTTTTGACGTCCCAAAATCATCCTGCGTTTTTTGCCCGTTTATGTCTACGGAAGAGATTAAAGAATTGCGATCTGATCCGCAAGCATGGGAAACCATCAAGCTCGTGGAAAGTCGCTTTCAGGAAGAAAGTAGCCGCAAGCATCAAGCATGGATAGACGCAGGAAAGCCGCTTAACAAGGGCGGTCGTTGCAACGCGGGACATTGGCGAAAAGATAGTTGGGCAGAAGGAACACGTTTATTTATTCGCCGCATCAACGGTAAACAGCTTTCAGTGCCTGAATGGGAGGCTGTTGTTTAGTTTAAGGCCCGCTTCGGCGGGCTTTCATCCTTTCCCAAACCTCATTCCAATCTATTCCCGCTTCATCCCACACGCCGCATGGCTCGGCCTTTACTCCCTTCTCAGCCAATTCCATTACCTGACTACCATGATACACAAACACTTGAGGGGCTTTGACGCCTCCGCTTTTATAGATCCAGATCCACGCATTAGCATCCTGATGCTTAACAAAGAAACTAACTTGATGGGCAGAGAGTTTGGCTGCATAGCCAGTGATTGATTTAAGCTCGACCAGATGAAAAGCGCCGTCGGCGTCACAGACCAGTACATCTGGCACACCTAACGAGGCCCACGATTCCAAACGGGTAAACCTATGCTTGGGAAGTTGCTTCTTCGTGTGAGTTTTTATCGACTTCCAAAAGTTCGCTTCCGACTTTTTTCTCGTCGTGGACTTCTTCGGCGGTTCCGTTAATAACAGTTCCTCGAAGTTCATTTAAAGCCTTTATTACATCTTCTTTGGACATAGAATCTATCGAACCATGTCGTATTTCGGACCGGTTTATGTACAACCCTCCGACTTGTCCCCGTCTAAACTCAGCATTGACGGCTGCCGACAGATTAAGATTTTCAGGATCTAAAGCCTTGTCGCGGATCTCCTGTAACTTTCTCAAATGCCGCTCGTAATTGATCCCGTATTTTTCATCCCTTTCTTTGATCCCTTTTTGAATAGCTAACTTGACATGAGGTGTTCGCAGGAGGGCGCTTCCCATTTTAGTAGCAGCCTTGGGGCTGTATCCGGCAGCAATAGCGCAATCGGTTTGAGTTTTCATCCCGTCCGCCATCACGTATTCATTGACGAAACGCAGTTGTTTACCGGTCAAAGGTAGCTCTTCGGGAGGTTTTAGCTTGCGCGGCTTAGTAGGCGGATTTCGTTTCCGTCGTTCTTCCAAAGGTGTTACATATCTACTCTTAGGCATGGGGCAGAGTTTAAAACAAAAAACACATATATGTATATATGGCAGAAATTAAAAAAAATAAAAAAAATAATTCGATGACCCCTTAACGAGTTTTGGCGATTAAGGAAAAACATCGCCAATGTAACCCTCCGTATACCGCCCAAGCCCCACGAGCCGTGATGGTTGCACCGGTTACGCCAGTTACGGCATCTGAAACAGAAAAAAAGTTTTTTTTAATTTGAGGTGTATATAACTATAATTTGCGTAAAGTCTTAGCTAATCGGGCACGTTTTCCTGTAACCCCCTTCTTCTTAGCCAGTTTATTCAGCGTTTTGGCAGGGATCTTTTCCCCTGCTTTAACTCCCGCCGTCTTGCGAAGTGTTCCCTTCTTCTTGGGCTTAATCGCTTTTTGTATCCAGTTCTTATCTTTTGCTTTAGCCATGACAGTCTCCTAGGTAGGTGGCCCTTTAGCATCGCACAGGAGGGCCATTCCTGCTCATTCGCGTAGTTTCGAGGCTAACGCTGCGACTTTCTTCTTGCGTTTAACAAAGGCTTCCATACGCACACAGTAGCCGTCCATGCCGTGATCGCTGATTGACTCTGATAGATCCCACTCTTTACGTTTAGTTTCACTGGAAGGATCTACGGCGTCTCTGCCATTAGGACCAAACCACAGTTGAGTTTGATTAAGTGCCGCTCGGTAACCGATCCGTGGAACGCGGGCCACGACATCCGAGGAGTTCAC
>VTLG01015636.1_pt1 | contig 11036 bp, 22 predicted proteins | sample 4694571 | NCBI WGS metagenome assembly VTLG01 (sample SAMN12604809, study PRJNA352737) | marine metagenome | biome: ENVO:00000447; feature: ENVO:00000209|ENVO:00000569|ENVO:01000036; material: ENVO:00002151; isolation source: viral sequences binned using virsorter ... | reverse complement strand
CTACAGCTAACACACATAAACCACAGGCAAAACTACCTGGGGTAAGACACCGGTGTAACTTCCAAAGAATCTAACGTTCAAGTCAAATAGCCAAACAGTAGTACAACATTCCGCAAAATGATCAGAAACAGGGACACGTATGGCTGAGTATATACGGGTTCGTTTTCTTTTTAGGGGCCGGCATGGTGCTTCGCAAATCATCGAGGGCAATCCAGGAAAAACAACAATCCAGGATTTATTTTTATTTTTATTTTAAAAATTTATTAGGTTTTATAATTTTAGTTATAAATCTTTTTTTGTTTGGAACATGACAAAAGCAAAGAGAAAAGAGACAAAGAGAATGCACACCAAAAGCTTGGCCATATATTGATATTGGGAAAATCGATTGCATTGTGTTGTGTGTTCCTGATTCGACATACACAAAAGAGAAACAACAAAAGAGAAACAACACCGAACACCGGCAAGCTTGACCAACACAACACAACATTTTTAAGTTGCCCATTTTGCTTTTAAAAATTCGCAAAGTGAACCCTCGAAGTTGAAACAATGCGACCTACACTTATCTGAATAGCCACAAAAAAACACCTTAGAAACTGTGCAAGCTTTCCAAGGTGTCTTAGTCGTTTATATGTTGTAGCGGTGTTAGTCTCTTATCAAATACATGACACTACAGGCAATGAATAGGAGCGTTAGGACGTCTTCCACTATTGACCTATTCTTTCTTTAGTTTCACAGTTCCATACTCCCTGTAGTGAAAACGTGACGTGATAATTAGGGAAAGCTAGGCCATCATCATATTTATCATTGCTCATCATGGCTAAAGCATACCAAGGCATTTTTGTGTAGTCGTAGAATTGAATGTTTGGATGTCTCTCAAATAGTGTCTTAGTGTCTAGCTTCATCTTATCCCATCTAACATCCGACAACCCATTTAAACGACAATAAGCTTGTATATGTCTATCCTCTTTTATTGAACGTTTAAGAGCGCGTTTTCTTAGGTTTACTAGCTCTTTGTCAATTTGCCTTAGGAATAGTTCCTTATGTTGTATCAAAAACTTAGTTCGGTTAAATCTTGCCATCATGGATTGACTGAAAACATTCATTCCAGTTTTTGCTAGACATGATTTCCAGCATGGAGCCTTAGTATCATACTTACCTTTGACCGACAATCCGACTATCACGTTATCGTCTCTGTATGTGCCATCAGGTAAGTAACAATCGTTGCTCCGTAGATCAGTTTTAACTCCGTTAATTATTTCCTTTCCAAACATATTAGAGCCTACAAACTCACTAGGCTCACCATTAAAAATAATAGCAACATTAATTCCGCTTTTTAGCATTTGGCTAGCTTCTGTTTTATTGCAAACTTGATCGGCTTTAGGACATAGATTGACCGATTTTATGCCGGACTCATTATATGGAGCTAACTGAAGTATCACACTCTCAGCAATTTTAGCGTCTTTATTTAGCTTGTTATTGCCAGACATTTTAGTCAATAGATTTTTCATTTATGCACCTACCATTCCAACATGTTTATGCAACATGTTAATCTTATATTTTCTTTCCATGGATTCAACAAATTTTTTCTTTTCTTCTTCTCTTTTTATCTTTTCAATTTTTCTTTTCAATACGTTTTTGCGATTCATTTTTTCACGCTCCTATGAAATAGTAAATTGTGAGAGAAACTACGCTTATAATAATCATCAAATAGTCGGCTAAGTTATTTTTATCCATCAATTTCCGTTTCAATCTCATAAGAGTCGAAATCACCTCGCTCCATGCTAATCAATTTTTCCATCATATATTCAGTAAATTGTTCGGGGCTACAATTGGCCAAATAATTTTGTTCAGGATCTTTTATGATATTTCCCTTTGTCCAATTTTTTAACCCCGAATCTCTCTTAGTGTTTCTGCTGGTAGGATTTTTTGGGGTAGATTTTCTTTTTTTTGTCAACTTAATTCCCTCCTAGATAATGAGTGAGAATAATCTCAAGATTTACAAACGCTTTATGGGTGACAATCATGACAAAAACAATTGAAACTACAGTTAGTGACATGAAGATAACGTCTAATTTAGTCATAACCTAATTCCTTTATAAATGAATGAATAAAAATAGTATGTATATATAATAATGTGTTAGATAATCCAACACAAGCGCAATTTTCTATTTTATAAATTCTACCCGGTGTACAATTTTTTTATTTTTTATTTTTTATTTTTTATTATTTATTTCTAATTCAAAAAACAATTCAAAAAAATTTTCCTACAGCTGTTACATTATATAATATATGTAGCCCGAAACCATTTTGATTATTCATTTTGATTGCATTTTGATTAGCCAATTTGATTAGCCAATTTGATTAACGATTTGATTGGCGATTTTGATTGCAATTTGATTGCGAAAATATGGCCTTGTTAAACGTGTTCGATGTTCGTATATTTACGCAGTAATTTGATAGACAGATTACACAACCATTTATCCAGATTGAGGGCATATGAAGACCACATTAAAGTTGATGAAGTTGATGATCAAGTTGGCAAAATTAATATCAGGTGATCGTATAGATCAGGTGGTATTATTTGACGAGGTGCAACCGTTAGCGTACGACATCCTACACGAGATGGCAGGGACTGACAGTAGCCGACATCAGTTACTTGCAAGGGAATTGCCTTGGGTATTTAAACTTACCAAGGCACAGTAATGATGGAGAAAATATAGTTTTACAGATGGTAAACAATTAACCATAGGAGAAACAGAATGGATAAGGAAACGATAGATAAGATGGCAGTTGAGATTGAGAAAGCCATTAAAAATGTACTGGAAGAAAAGTTCAATGTGCAGGTCGATTCACTACGCTGTAGACATTCCGAATCCCATGCCAAATGGTCTTTTGAAACCACACTAACAAATGGCGATCAATCAGCACACAGATTGCATCCAGACTTCGTCAATTTAAAGTTTTACAATTGGCAGTGGGCGGGTGCAAAATTTACCTTTAAAAATTTAGAGTATGAGATCGTTGGCTATCGCACTCGCAATCGCAAAAAACCGATTTTGATGAAAGCCAATGGCAGTGAATATAAGGCTAGTCCACATGGTGTAGAGGCCATTTTGAAACAAGCACAGAATGTCCAACTGATAGATGAGGAGACAGCACGTAGTTGGGGTGATTTTGATGAGATGGAGAGACTTCGGGAGCAGGGAAAATCAGAAAGAGAATTTGAATTAACATCTAACTACTAAACCATCCATCAATCTATAGGAGATAAAAAATGGGATTAGATCAATACGCTTATAAAATATCATTCTCAGATAATGTTGAGGAAAGGACAACAATCCAAACGTGGCGTAAACATCCGAACCTACAGGGATGGATGGAGAACCTTTGGAGAGAACGTGGCGGTGAGGGTGAGTTTAATTGCGAAGATGTTGAACTCTCAGAAATAGACTTACTGAAATTGCAAGATGACGTAATGAAATTTTTGCTACCTGAGACAACAGGGTTTTTCTATGGAGAATCTTGCGATAAGGAAAACATGACGACTGACCTGCAATTCATTGATGACGCTCTCAAAAACATCAAAAATGGTTACCGGGTAGTGTATGATTCATGGTGGTGACATCAAAATATGGAGATCATAAATGGCCAAATCGATTACGATTAAATTCGACAAAAATACCTCAGAGAAAACCAAAGAGTATCTTCTTGAGTTCAAGAAATTTGTAGAGGAGGACGGAATAGATCCGATTGCATTGGGCAATGTACTAGATCCAAGTGATATCTGGTATAAGTTAAAAAGCTACTACGGAACCGCAAACTTTTAAATCATAGGAGATAAAAAAATGATTAGGATGACTAAAAAACGTAGAATCTTAGCTCAACATTGTCTTGATCTTCATAGTCACAAAAGCCATCCATACGGACGTTGCGACAATGGTGGTCGATGGTATCCTGATAGCCAATATGATTGTTGTAGAGGTATTCGTGAGCCATCCAGAGCCTACCCGTGGAGCATGGTGGCACACTGTCGCACGGTAGACCATGTAGCGCACCAGCACAAGATTGAACCGCAGATTTTACGCAAGTTAGTCAATAGACTAAAAAAGGAGATTGCTCAGAATGAGTAAGATATATTACAATGAGATTGAACCGTTCGCCTGTTTTTGGTTGGAGAATCTTATGAAAGATGGATTCATTGCTGAGGGTCAAATTGATAACAGGTCGATCAGAGATATTCAGCCCGAAGATTTAGAGGGCTATACTCAGTGTCACTTTTTCGCAGGGATTGGCGTATGGTCGTATGCATTACGCCAAGCAGGGTGGTCAGACGATAGACCAATCTGGACGGGATCGTGTCCGTGCCAACCATTTTCACAAGCAGGTTTACACAAAGGAGAAAAAGATGACAGACACTTATGGCCAGAATTCCACCGCCTCATCAAAGAGTGCCGACCTTCAACGATCGCTGGAGAAATGGTTAGTGGTAGGGGTGGAAGGCAATTCATCGATTTGCTACAATCAGACTTGGAAAAGGAAAATTACTCCGCAACAGCGGTCGGTCTTGGAGCACACAGCGTCGGCACTACGCACTCCCAAGGATTCCACAAACGACAACGACTTTACTGGGTTGCTGAAGAGTTGGGCAACTCCGCTGAGATCGGACGGAGGGGGTGGAGCAAGGAACGTGGAGATCATAAATGGACGGGCGGTGAGGGTCAGCAAGACCTCCGGAACACAACACGGGATCAATCTAGCGGACGAGTCGAAACTGACAGTGGGATCGTGGATAACCCCAACGACCAAAGGGTACGAAGTGGGAGAGAGCTTTTGGAAGGAGGCCAAGCGTCAGATAGAAAGAGGCAAGCCATGTCTATTGGCTCAAGTGTCAACGTCAGTTTGGCCAACACCAACAGCGAGCGACAAGAAATCAAGCAAGCGAACGACAACCGACAAACAAAAATGGATGAACCCAAAAGATCCTCAGCACACAGCACACACGATGCTAGACATAGCGAATCTATCAGTGTGGCCAACACCAACAGCCAGAGATCACAAGGATTCGGGGCAAAATCTGAGCAACAGCAACACACGAAAGGACGGCAAAACGAGATTGGACACGGTTCCACGGATAGCCAACATAGCGGATCAGACCATCAGAATGACACAGGATGGAATTACGATCTCATCTGGTGCAGAGATGAAAAATGGCGTCCAGTTGAGTGTGGAACATTCCCGATGGCTGATGCAGTTACCAACAGGATACATATCCTCAAAGCTCTTGGGAACGCCATCCCGGGAGATACGGCAAAAATATTCATAGAGTCGTACATGGATTCTGTAGTCGATAGATACGGTGATTAATAGTGCAAAACGGGGCGGTTAACGACTCTGAGCGTTCATGGTCGCTTCCGTCCCGTGTATCTGTATTAAAAATTAAACCTCAAGAACCCTAAATGGAGAAGGCCACAATGGTTAATAGAATTATTAAGGATATCGATTTTGGCAATGAAGATGATTACGAAGGTAAGTATAATGACGATGATGCCTTGCAATTTAACGAAGAGAAAATGTCTTTAATGATAGGGGCATACGATGTGGCGTATCACATGCTGAAATATGCAAGACCATTTGTTGAAAAAATTTGCTCATTCAACGATGAAATATTGGATGAAATGCAAGACACATTAGACACCTTTATGTATTCTACCGCCAACAAAAATGAGGAGGATGTAAGTTATTGGGATGTTGTAAAAGATGAGAACGATCAGCAGTTCCGGAGTGCCAAAGATAAAGATATGTCTATTGCAGTTACTGAGTTCCTACAGCTTTTTGAAAAAGTAAAAGGCATCGACCTCGATGCTGACAAAAAAGGAGATAGCGAATGAGTTTAATTGCTCTACAGCATCCAATACAAGACGAGCTAAAAAGTTTTTTGGATTCGATTGCATCGGAAAATAAAAGTAGCTCAACAAGGATAGCATACCAAACTGATTTGGAGCAGTTTTTTGAAACCAAAATAATTACTCAGGATCAAGTCAAATCGATAACGATGGAGGATGTAGAAACCTATCGAAACGATTTGATTAGCCAAGGTCGAAAGTCAACAACAGTCAATCGGAAGCTTACTTCTTTGCGTAAATTTTTTAAGCGTTTGATTGCAAAAGGCATTATTGATATCAACCCTGCGGATACAGCTGTAGTGAAATCAATGAAAGTTGAGCCGTCTGTCATGGGCAAATCGATTAGTCGTGAAGACATAGAAAAAATGATTGCATGTAGCCTGGAAAACAAAAATCAATTAAAATCTGCCAGAGACCATGCAATGCTTTTGATTATGGTTTATTGCGGATTGAGAAGGGCTGAAGTAGCCAACATGCGATGGATCGATTTGATTGTCGAAGACGGCTATAATGTATTGCGATTGCCCAAAACAAAGTCTCAGGTCGAACAGTTTGTAAAGATTCCTAAGAGGGGCTACGATGCATTAAGGAATCTGGAATTAGCCTACAGTAACTTCTATGATGTCCCAACATTAGATGGATACATCTTCACCTCAATGTCGAAACATCAGAACTTTGGAAGGCAACTGTCAGTGAATTCGATTAGGCGTATCGTCATGGGCTATGGCAAACAGATAGGCATTTCGATTACGCCACACATGTTCCGGCATTCATGTTGCACGTTGGCGATTGAGGGTGGAGCAAAGCCTCATCAGGTGCAAGCACATCTACGCCACAAGGATATTAAAACGACCATGCTCTATTACGATGCTAAAGATAAGTTAACCGATAATGCATCTGATTACATTTAAGAAAGGATTTTGATTATGGAAAGTTGTTACGGGCATAGGTCATGGAATGCATATAATGTGCATTACTGGATGGCCGAAGCTCATTGGTGGCACGATAAAAAGAATAAGTTGGTTTCTATCTTAATACGTGATTTGATTGAAAAGTCGATTGCGCGTCGACAACCACTGAACAATATAATGAACAACCCTCCTTGGGAATCTATATCTCGTTGTGCGATTCGTGAGATAGTTGAAGAGATTTATGAAAACCCATTAGAATATTTCCCGAAAAAGACTACACCCGAAGGTGGAGTGTTCAACAGGCTTTCATTAGAATCCGGTATAAAAGAGCGTGTTAATTATCTTGCGAAAGAATATTGTTACTTGCATCCACAGGATGGAACCTATGAAGACTTGTACGCGGTTGGCGATGATGAGGTTGATGATGATAATGAAGGATAAGGCTTTTTTGATTGCAAAATTACGTGTTGACTTAGGATTAAACCAAGCTGAATTTGCAAAGCAATTAGGTATAACCCGTTCGCATCTAAGTGCCGTGGAATCAGGTTTAGTTCCCGTATCTAAAATGATTATCCGACACGTAGAAACAGCACGGAACTACAAGGAATTGATTGACATTTGCCTTGAAATGTTAGATAAAGAAATATCAAAAGACGGCAGCATTCATCCAAAAAGTATTTGCAAGAAATTGGAAAATTTCATAGTTTCATTAGATCCTCCTATGGATGAGTAAAATGGTTGACGGTCAGCAGGGTAGATACACTCTGTTGGCCGTTTTTTTCTGGAGAGTAAATTAAATTGAAACTTGACGATTACCAACAATGGATAATATTAGTCGCACTCATGTATGTATTAACAGCCCTTTTAATCCCATTCCTTAAGGAGATAGTACGATGAGCGAATCACCCACAATGGAGTATCCACCCACCATCAAATGGGTTCCTGGTATCAAAGAAATTACTCATGGCGAAGATGCAAAAGGCAAACCACAGTTACTCTTGCCGGACAATCAGTATATCAGTGTCCATTTTCCTTGGGGCGATTTCCAAGAGTTGAATAATCAGTGGGGCGTTAGCTACAAATTTAATGTCAACATTGACAATCAAAGATACACGATGTTTGCCGATAAAAAGTTGTATCAGGCTATTTTTGATTATGGTATACGTGAAAACCAAACCATTCAAATCAAAAGAACGATGACTGATTTTGAAAAAAATGGTGAGGCACGAAAATACAAAACTTATGACCTGATTCCACCAGAAGGCGAACAGAAGCCGTCAAGTGAGCCTGTATCACCGTCGGAAAAAGCTGACCAAGCAGAGCAGTCCAGAGACAGCTTCTTGCAGGCAGAGGAGTCTGAGGACATGTTTGGAGGTGACTTATAATGGATCTTGAAGAGCGTGAAAAGATTCCAACATTAGGATTCAAGGCCGGAATACCTGCCGATCTAACGATCATATATGTAGGCTCATGGCCTTGGGTTGTAGGGGCAAACGATACGCAATACAAATTCCATCCAGATAAACATGTGGAAGTTCTCACTCAACTGCGAAACGAAAGCCTACGGGAGGGCGATACGATTGGCGTTACGGCTAATTTGACAGACGATAAGAAAGTTGTTTTTGATTGTCGAATCGTGGCTCGGTATTCTCCTCCAGAAGGCAGTGAAGCCCATGTTCACTGGATGTTCGAGGCTCTTTCATTACATCAACAAAGGTGTATGAACACGACCATTTTGAATGTTAAAAAAGCTTGTGAGGCAAATGGATTATCTTTTGAGATTACCCCAGAACTGCTACCTGCTATCCTATCGTCCGCTACTGGATTAGCGATTGAGTCACACAAGCGTTTTAACTGCACCGCATTCCATTCTGATCCTATGGACTTGCCATTCTGATGCAGAAATTGATTGTCAAGGGTGACTTGCCATCGCTTAATCAGGTGATTGCTGCCTCTAAAAAACATTGGTCGCATTATGCTAAAGAGAAAAAGCGATGGACAAACACGGTCTATGCGGAAGCTCTCTCACAGAAGCTAAAACCTGTGTCAGGGCCGGTGTGGATTCGATGTGAACACTACTTAAAAAATAGACGTGTCGATCCCGACAATAAAGCTATTGGTCTAAAATATGTTCTCGACGGCTTGCAAGTCGCAGGGGTTTTGCCGGAAGATAACATGGATTGGATCATCGGTTTTATCCATACATTTGAGATAGATAAAGATAACCCAAGACTGGAGGTGTATCTACAACCAGACCCAGAAGGCATATAATTTTTCTGGCTGTTGAGGTGTGGGAAGGCATCTCAGGGGGCAGTCAGATAAATAGGGTAGGTCAGTGACACCACATTGGCCTACCCACACTTCTACTCACTTAACCATAGGAGAAGCAAATGTTAGAAATAGAAACCGACATCACCATCACCGTTAATGCTACAGGCGTAGAGGCCGGAGAAGATTTATCACCCACCCAAACCGACCCAGGTTCCAGTAGATTTGCAGATAACATCAAAGTTTTTTTCGGCAAAATCGACATTACCTCAGAGATTTATCCTCGCGACATGAGATCCATCGAAGACCTTCTACAGGATGAGATCTATGAAGAGTATTAATCGTCACGACAAGGCACTTTTAAAAAAGGTTCAAGAATCTCGCTACGCCTTAGATCAATTCACATTGATGAACATGAAATCGGAAGAACCAAGAGATGATCTACATGATCTTGCTCATAAGATCCGTAACTTGATGGCTGAATTAGAGGACATTGTGATATGATAGGACATGCGGATACATATGACGAGGCAGTAGCTTTGATTGATGAATTAGAGCTACCTTCCGGCACGAAGATGGCAATGAAGAAAGACATTAAATACGGTTGGACTTGGGCTGCCATGAACCCGGGATTGCTCCGTAGCAAAAAGAAAGATTTACCTCGATTTACACTACAAACCCTAAACGATGATTACATCCATATATCTAACCAGTGTCTACAGGAGATGGCCAACCATGCCAGAGGACGAGTTCGGGCAACCGATCAAAGAATTAAAGCTTATAAGCTCGGAACCACCAAACAGTTATCACCTGATCGAATTGCAGAAAATGTTTCCAGAAGATATCCCAGACGATCCGCAAGAGAGCAATATGACTATGCTTTGGGCTTGCAAAACTATTTTTCGGATGCTGGATATGGGCGAACCGAAGTCATCACCCAAGATACAATCGTTACTGAGTTTGATCGACTTGGAGCTACACTGGATGCGGAGAAACAAACAAGAGATCGAGCAGAAACTGAAAAACAGACCAGAGGTAGCGATACGATACGAGAAACGGGGCAAAGCTCCGATAGAGTTGCCGACACCAGTATATCAGAGACTGAGAGATGTGGGTCTGAGCTACAATCACGACACTCAGTCGTGGTCAGGATGGCAAACGGACGAGATGGTTATTGTCGCAAACGAATTACTATCCACGCAGGGAAGGCTGTTTTAGACGGTGACTTATGAAAAACCGAAAACATGGATGGAAAGATAAAACCAACGGTTACCGGTCTTGGCGATACCGATGGAATATAGGTGCTGTTCACGATGCGGATCAGATTGAGTGGCGTAACGGCAAACCTGTAGCTGTATTAGAGCTAACTACGAACCCTACGATGAATGAACATGTGCAGAAAGCGGTCAGGCATAGGCTCTGGACGCAGTTCTCAGGCAGGTCGTTACGCAAGGTAGCCAAGGCATTAAACGTCCCGTTTTATATTGTGCTGTTCACCCATGATTTAAAGGATTTTGCTATATGCAATTTAAAAAGCGAAGAAAGCGAATGGCTCGATATGGGAAAAGAGGATTACAGGCGGTGGCTATCCTCTTTTTGATTGTGGTAGGTAAAAAAACCTATGACAGGTTTACTCGTTTTGATTATGAGGAGCCTTTAGGATTATGATAAAATTTATTATTGCAAGCCAGACAAACCCTGACGAGCCATATGAGGTGTGGGCTAAGAGGATGGACGATGGATTTATAGCATGGCAATGTCAATGTAAAGGCCATAAATACAAAGGCACTTGTAGGCATGTGTTGCTAGCTCAAGAATGTATTGAAAATGGATTACGAGAAATGATACGAGTCGAAAATTAAGGTAGAGGCCGTGACAGGCGTGACCTCTCACCCATGAAAAGAATCACAATATAATAAAGCCCGTCACGACACTTCGATTACCTTACTTGCTA
>VTLG01005575.1_pt1 | contig 11038 bp, 16 predicted proteins | sample 4694571 | NCBI WGS metagenome assembly VTLG01 (sample SAMN12604809, study PRJNA352737) | marine metagenome | biome: ENVO:00000447; feature: ENVO:00000209|ENVO:00000569|ENVO:01000036; material: ENVO:00002151; isolation source: viral sequences binned using virsorter ... | reverse complement strand
CCTGGGACCGACACCGAGCAGGTTTATCCTGGCAAGCAGTTCAGAGTGAAGCCTGGCGCCAGTGTGCGTGATGCCTTCATGCCTGTGCAGATCCCAGACGTGACGAATGGGTTGTTGCAGATCGTGCAACAGCTAGAGCGTGAGGCAGACCTTGATAGTGGCCAGACCGCCATTGGCTATGGTGACATGAGCCCGGCGCAGACTAAGACTGCCACTGGGATGTCTATATTAAATAGTAATGCAAACAGGCAGACTGCAGACGTGGTCAGGTCGGTCAGCAAGATGATATCCGGGAACATAACGGCCATCTACAGGTGGCTGATGGTAGACGATCCTGACCCCGAGTTGAAAGGTGACTACGAGGCGATAAGCACAGGTTACGAGCAGTACATCGCCAAGGAGGTTCACAACACGCAGTTAGTCCAGTTTCTACAAACCATTGGCCAGTTGCCCATGTTGCAGCAGTACATAAAATTTGAGGCCTTCTCCAGGCCCCTGCTAAGGGCGTTCAACCTGGACCCTGAGGACGTGATGAAGACCGAGGAGCAGGTTGCCCAGGAGATGCAGGCGGCGACCCAGGCCCAACAGCAACAACTTATGGCCCAACAACAGGCGCAGCAGCAGGCGCTAATGGCGCAGATCCAGGCCCAGATGCAGTCGCAAATTACCGTAGAACAAAACAAGGCGATGCTGGACGAGAAGCAGAGCGTCTCTGGTGATCAGCGTGAGATGGAAATCAAAGAGAGGATGGAATTAATGAAGCAGGGCAACGTGCTTCACCCAACCAATTTAGAGCGCCACAGCGTACTACTAAGGGAGCAGGCGAACCAGCAGTTGCAGTTTGAGCAGCAGATGGAAGAGGCCCAGATGCAACAACTGGAACAGCAGCCCCCTGGACTTGAGGAACAAGGAATGATAGATTCAGGAGTACAGCAGTGAGTTCTCGTCCGCAGAATAGGGCGGACCTCATTGTCATGCTTTCAACCCACCCGGGTTGGAATGCGTTAAAGGAGGAGTTTGATAAGAGGCTCAAGGACGAGCAGGAGCGTATAGTAAACGCCACCCTGTACGACCAGGAGTCGATTAGCAAGCACCACGTCGCCATTGGGCGAATACAGGCATGGAAGGAGGTGCTTAGTTTCCCTGATCATGCCCACAAAAAAGCAGGACCTCCACGGTAGTAACCAGGGGTCAGCACCTAAGACGATCCGGCAACGGGACATTGTGATGGTGATATAGAAAGGAGACGGAGAATATGACTGAAGATACAGAGAATGTAGAGTCGGAAGAGACTGATCCTACATACTCGGACGAGGAACTCTGGGAGAGCGATGAGGAGTCAACCGAGGATGCGGAACCCTCTGATACCGAAGAAGAGGTAGAAGAGACCGAGGAGGAAGATGAATCGGAGGATGAGTCCTACGAGGACGAAGATCCCGCTCATAACTACGAAAAGCGTTATAAAGACCTAGAGAGAGAGTTCCACAGACGGAACGAGGAAAGCGCCAGGATGCGTGAAGAGTTGAACGATCTTCGACTCAGAGCCCTGGAAGGACAGCAGGCACCGAGGGAAGCCCCTACTAAACCTGTTGACCCGACTGATGCGGACAGCTTCTTTAATGAGGACGACCGCACCACGATGGATGAATTCAGTGAGATCACTGGGGTCACCAAGAAGCTGATTGAGCACGAGGTAGCCAAGCGGCTAGAGTCACTACAGCCAAACCTCCAGAAGGTTGACCAGATGGAGCAGCAGTTGCAGGACCAGACGTACAATCAGTTCTTAAAGTCGCATGAGTCCACCATGTTAAGTGAAGTCGGCAACGACTACAGGGACATCGACAAGAACCCGCAGTTTCAAAACTGGGTCCTCGCTTCACCCGCCCTCACTAAGATGATGACGGAGTCTGTAGAGGCAACTGACCATGCTTCTGTAATGAACCTATGGTTAGAGTCAACGGAACACGGAAAGAAATACCGTCCGCCCCCTAAGGGAGCGATTCAGTCAAGCGAGAAGCAGGCCTCAAGGCGCAAGACGGCGTCAAGCCTGATGACGAACTCCGCACCAAGAACACAAAAGAACCCGGACAATATGTCCGACGAGGAGCTTTGGGATGCGATACCAGAATAAAATTATTTTGGCTGCCCTAGAGAACCTCTGACAAATTTAAAACTATCTTTTTAGGAGTTGACTTATGGCAGCTTATGGCGGAACTGGTACCATTACTGGTGCCACTTCTTATGGCGATCTAAGTAAAAATGACGCCTTCACTATACAGAAAAAAATGCTTCCTATTGCGAAGCGCTTGTTGACTTTTGCCAAGTTCGCGCAGAAGGAAACAAAACCCCAGAAACAGGGACTTGAGATTCGTCACAGACGTTACGAAAGGTTCCCAATCGTTGATACGCCTGTCGCAGAGGGCGTAACGCCAGATTTTACAAGCCTTGAGCACACGACACTGATGCACACGTTGAAGCAATATGGCTCATACGTGAACACCTCAGACGTGATGCTGGCGGCTTCACACGATCCCGTACTCAATGTAATTACAGAACGGCAAGCCCAGCAGGCAGGGGAAACTCTCGATTTCCTCAGTTTCAAGGTATTTCGTGCAGGCACCCAGGCTGCTTACTCGGGTGGAACCTCACGAGGGACTGTAGACCGCACTATTGGCCAAAAGGAAGCAACATCCGCTGCGACCAAAGCGCCTACAGGTGACGATGGATTAATCCAGAAGGCTGTTCGTGTTCTTCAGCGGAATGACGCAGTTAAGCTGCGCTCCAAGTTAAGGGCCGCAGTAGGGATCGCAACCGAACCGATCCGTGAGTCCTTCATTGGCATCTGCCACCCGGACCTTCAGCAGGACCTGGAAGCCATTGAGGGCTTCGTTCCTGTAGAGAAGTATTCCGACACGGGGGATGCTATCGAGGGCGAAATCGGGTCTGTAAAGGGAGTGCGTTTTATCACCACCACCCAGGCCGTTCCTTTTGCGGATGCTGGGGCGGCATTAGGCAGTGGTGATGCTCAATATATGGTCTCCACTAGCGGGACTCAGGGATCTTCCGGCAATGCAGACGTTTACCCAGTGATCATACTGGCGGCTGATGCAATTGGTTGTGCCACTCTTGGCGGAATGGACAGCCTTCGTTCTAAGGTCGTAATGCCTAAGCCTGGACCCGGCGACCCATTAGGTCAGCGTGGTACAGTTGCCTGGGATACGTTCTACTCTTGCATAATCTTGCAAGACCTCTGGATGTATCGCATCGAGTGCACAGCGACCAACTTATAATTTGTAACTAAACAGCCCTTAGCTGCGGGATAAAGCCCCCGTAGCGGGGGCTTCTATTCTCAAAATTCCGCTACAGGAGATTTTTTATGGATTCTTTAAAAACAAAAATTGTTAATGCCACACAAACCACGGCACACGACTTTGTAAATTTTGCTGACGGCCAGACCTGGGCTGCGGCTACCTACCAGAGGGTATTATACATACCTGAAGGCGCTCGTGTGTCAGGTTTCCATATTGTTATTAGTGACGCCGTTACTACTACTAGCGGCACCAATACATTTGAAATTGGTCATGCTGCCGGGACGTTGCAGTCAGATACAGGAATGGTCAATGTGACGGCCGCTGCCGATCCTAATGCGTATGCAATAGCAGTAAATCTAGAAGCCGCAGGCGCTTCCAGCCATACCACTGCCGCAACCGGGGTTGTTGGAGTAGATTTTATGGGGAAACCTCCCTATATGACTTCAACGGCAGCTTATTTACATGACCCCACTAATACTGTTGCTAGTGGTAATAAGGTTTGGTCGACCGCAGGCGAAAAGGTTTTCCCTGTTGTTGGCCAAATCAACCTTGGAGATGCACAAACTGCTGGAGCTTTCCATTGGTGGGTTGAATATCGTTTTGATGCTAATATTGTCTGGGAGCAATCTGCTCTTTAATAGTATTAATTTGGTACTAATTGCCGGGGGAGACCCCGGCTAAACTTAAAACGGAGACGTTTATGCCTACAGCAGGCGGTTTATTAGGGAAAAGTGAGCACATCCCATCCCATGGGAATAAGCATGAATCTTACCAGAGTGTCGGTGAGGGGCAGTTTGTTATTCTCCCAAACGGGATGAAGATGGCTAAGGAGTGGGACAAGGATAAGCCAATACCTGAGGGGTTTTGTGTGATTAACATAGACCACGGTGTTGACAATACCGAAATGGGCCCAGTGCCTGTTACTCATGGTGAAAGTACTGTCGTGATCCCAAGGGGGAGTGACCGTATAGTTTCCCTGAATCATGTGAATGTACTGAATGACGCTATTACTACAGACTATTTCCAGAAAGACTTTATGAGCGGTTTAACCTCTAGGTCCTCAAGGCGATTTAATTTTACTGTTAAAAAATGGCCTAAGACAGGTGACAAAAAGGGGATACCCATAGAGGTTCTGGATGATGCAAAGGAGCGTCATGAGGTTATCGACCTTAACCAGGATTAATGAACAGAAAGCAGATTCGTGAACGGGTAGAGACAGCGTTACAAGATGTTGAAAACAAGCACTGGTCCGACCGTGAAATAAATGTATTTATAGACGATGCCCTCACGGAGTTTACACGTATCGCAAGATACCCACAGGTTGAGGGAACTGCCACCAACCCGGGTAGTGGTACATCCCTTGGAGAGGCTTCGCAGACGGCGACGCTATCGGTAGATGGGAAAACAGCCACACTATCCAATTTTGGTGGGTCTGGCGCTGCTCACGGTTTTTCTGATAACGATGTTCTTGTTATCAGCGGTGCCAGCCCGTCAGAATACAACGGGCCGTTTAATATACTTGTGCCATCCACCACCACAATTACCTATCAAGTCGATTTTGGTAACTCGGTTACTGGAGCATCGGTAAGCGCATTCCGCATGGGGCCCGTCTTTACAAAGCCCTCTACAATTGCAGAAATAACATCCGCCTCAATCGACGGACGTGAGCTTTCCATCCATACAGAGTCCGAGCTAAATGCGGCGGCCTCATCAAGGGGTCATCGGCACTTTATGCTGGAATCATCTATGGGTTTCCACCCAAATGCCTTTTCTTCTGCAATAACGACTGTAGACAACACGCCCCGTTGGCGTGAGCAGACAGGGCCAATTGAGGCGATTGTCTTTAACAACAGGACCGCCGATAACTTCAGGATATACCCACTACCTAAAGAGACCAGGGACCTTTACGTAGACAAGGACGCAACAACAAAAGTCTTCCATAAATTAACTATAAGGGGCGTCCCAATCGAGTCGGGCTTGAGTAGTGACACAAGTTCTCCCAAAATAAATTCATACTGGCACGAGGCTATTGTCTTTGGAGCTTTAGAACGGGCCTGGCTAAAAGAAAGTAAAGTACAGAATGTGGAGAAGTCCCAACTGTACCGGGCCAAGTTTATAGAGCAGGCTAATAATGCTCGTTACATGGAGGGGATGTCCTCAGGGTCACTTAGTGAAGGCCGCAACCAGAGCGGTTTTAGGGTTAATAGATATTTATGAATGAGTTTTGTTGATGGTGATTACAGAGACTATATGAAACAGTGCAGTAACCCGGTATGCAAATGTAAGGACTGTACATGTGACCCTTGTTATTGTACTGAGGAAGAGCCTTGTGGCTGTGATGAGCAAAGGTTAATAAAACTAAGAGGGGGGCAGACAATACCCTTCAGCTAAGGAACAAAATGCCTGGATATCATAAAAAGAAAAAAGGTAAGAAGAAGAAGTCCATGAAGAAAGGGCTCTTGCAGATGCAGGGCTATTACTAATGGCCGCAGGCTACTATGATTTTGAAATTGAGCAGGGGGCAGATTTCACTCTTGCTGTTAATTACCAGGACACCGAGAAGAACACGATTGACTTGTCAACGTATTCTTCGGGGCGTATGCAGATACGTGAATCCTCAGAGTCTTCTGATTTTGTTATTGAGTTAACAAGCGCAAATGGCAGGATGACCTTGGCACAAAGCGATCCTAATATAACTTTGACTTTATCAGCGACAGAGACGACGTCTCTTGACTTTGACAACGGGGTATATGACCTAGAGGTTGTAGCATCCGGCGGTGAGGTAACCAAGATTATTAGGGGTAACGTAAAATTAATTAGAGAGGTAACTAAATAATGGCAGCAAATAAAGTAACCGTAACCACCCCGGGCCCTGCGGGACCTGCTGGCGTAAAATACGAGGGGACCTGGACCACATCTACTGGGTACCAGTATCGTGACGTTGTCCTGTTCACCAACGGCGGTCTTTATTTTTGCGATGTTGCCCACACAAGTGGAACCATCACACCGACCAACCCAACTGTGGGTGGGGTGACCTACTGGACAGTTTTTGTCCCGGCTGGGGACTCTTTCGAGTGGGCAAATAGGGCTAAACATTCGTCATATACGGACAGCCTTGGCAACTCAGGTTACTCTGCGCTTCACCACTCAGGCAAGTCTAAGGACTGGGCCACCCTGACCACAGACGCAGTTACCAACGATGCAAATTCGGCAGACGTAGGATACAGTGCGAAGGCCTGGGCAATAGGCGGGACAGAGGTTACAAGTACAGCCTCCCGTGGTGCTGCAAAGGAGTGGGCGACCACGACAGGGGGTAAAGTTGACGGCGGCTCAGGTGATTACAGCGCAAAGGAGTATGCAGTAGGCACAACCGCGACCTCCTCTAAGACCTACGCTACGAAAGTAGATGGGGCCGTTACTGGCACAGATTTTAGTTCTAAGGCATGGGCTATTGGGGGGACAAACGTAACATCAACTGCAAGCCGTGGGGCGGCGAAGGAGTGGGCCACTACCACTGGCGGTGCTGTTGATACGAGCGAGTATTCAGCAAAAGAATATGCGACAGGGACTACGGTCGCAACAGGCTCATCTAAGGAGTGGGCAACCACTACTGGTGGTGCTGTGGCATCAGGCGAATACTCAGCAAAAGAGTACGCATTAGGTACAACAGCAACCTCTGCAAAGAGCTATGCAACTAAGGTGGACGGTGCAGTTACAGGATCAGAATACAGTGCAAAGGCACACGCAGTTGGTGGGACTGGGGTAGACACGACAGACGGTTCCTCAAAGGACTGGGCAACCAAGACCAGTGGCAACGTGGGTAATACAAGTTTACGGGGTTCTAAATACTATGCCGAACAGGCGGCAAGCAGTGCATCAAACGCCGAAGCGGCGGCATTAAGTCTGGCAATCGCCTTAGGTTAATATAAAAAGGAAATATGGCTAATTCTTTTAAAAGTAAGTTTGCTGAAGCAATAAGTAATTCTAGCAGTCAGCCGACTACAATACTTCAGGTTCCAGGGACCAACGCAAGTAAGGCGGTTTTAATCGGACTCCAGCTTGCGAATACGGGTTCTTCTGAAATAAAGACATCTGTTATTTTAAGGAAGAACCTTACGACCAGCTACCACAAGGTGACTGTCGCAGGCTCTATTTACAGTATTGACGGGAGTGCGACACCAAGTATCACAGTGAAGAAGGGACACATATATGTGTTCGATGTCTCAGACTCTTCCAATGATACACATGTGCTGGCCTTTAGTTCAACGAACCCAGCATCTTCCAGGACGGCAATATCCGGCGTGGTTGCCACGGGTACACCTGGGACAAAGGGTGCGTATGTCACATGGACTGTGCCTTCTAGTACAAGTGCTGCCTGGTACTACTGCACACAGCACTCTGCAAATAATTACATGAACAGTGGCCCCACCGCATTCACCGTGGCGGCTGACACCGCAGAGGACATGTTGCTTCTAAAGGACACGGCAGTCCCGGCGACTTCTGTCTTGGAGGTCCTGGCTGGGAGTAAGATCATACTGGAAGAAAGCGACGCTATCGCTGCCTACAGTGACACGGCGACGTCGGGTAACATCTTTGTTAACTACCTACTCTCTGATTCAACGTGAGATATATACAGGCACCGAACACCGCATTTGGTGAGTCGAGGAAGCTATACAGCACAACGGCGAGTACGGCAACTGCTGGGCAGACTGTATTTAATATTGACTACGACAACGGCAGGGTTGATGCCTATCTCAATGGTGTACGTCTCTACCCCGGCAGTGACTTTACAAAGTCGGCATCCGGCGTGGGCACCAACATCACACTCGTTTCTGCGATAGGAGCAAGTAATGTTCTGGAGCTTGTGGGGTATCAGGGGGTTAACCAGGGTAACGCATTCGTTGAGGACCGCTTTGTTGTCGGGACTTCAAGCACTGGCAGTGGTGGTGCGTATGGTGGTTCTACCACTGTATTTAATACTGCTAGTAACTCTGGCGATCATGTCAGCGTCTATCGTAATGGCATCAAGCTGGTACATACAACAGATTATACAGTTCAGCCAGCGTCTTCGACAGTCACGCTTGGCTCGGCGGCTTCATCGGCAGACGAAATAACGGTCCATGTCATCGGGTCCCTGGCTGTATCTAACTTCATACCATCTACTGGTGGAACTTTTACGGGCAACGTGAACTTTACAGGGAACGTAACACAAAACTCAGCTTCTCTGGCAACGATGGGCAAGTCCATTGCCATGAGTATCGTCTTTGGATAAAGGAATTACATGTCAGCACCAAATATAGTCGGAGTAGCAACAATCACAGCGAAGACTGCCTCCATTAACGCTTCAAGCGTAAACAACCTTCTGGTCGCAAATGCCGCCAGTAGTAACAAGGTCTTCAAGGTCAACACAATCTTTGTCGCAAACAATGACGGGAACAACTCTGCGACCGTGGATGTAAAATTTGTCAACAAGGACGCAATAACAGACGCCGGGGCTGTCAGCTATGACATTGCAAAGCAGGTCGAGGTGCCAGCCGGAGCCACAGTCGTTCTGGTCGATAAAAACAATGCGATGTACATAGAGGAAGATCGATCCATTTATGTCAGCGCAACAGAGGGCACAGTGAGCGGATTCGCAAGTTACGAGGAGATTTCATGAGGAGGGTAATAGGCAACGTGGATACGCCGAAGAAAAAGTTTGAGGATAAAAGCTCAACACAGGGCAAAGGGTACATTCACAACTCAACCGTAAGCGATGAGTTGGTTGTGCCGAGTACCCACTCGATGGTCTTAGCTGGGCCAGTGTCCGTCTCTTCTACTGGTTCGTTAGTCGTGAAAGGCACGTTGGTGATCGTATGAGTGCAATATATGTCGATAGCATTAAAGATAAGTCTGATACTAAGACACTAGCAACCCTTAGTTCTAGTACGGTTACTCTTCATACTGATGTAACTGTTCCTGCTACGACATCTGCTTGTGAAAAATTATATGCAAATGATGTTTCTGGTGTAGCTAGTTTTTCTGTTGATGGATATTTTGATGATACAAAATATGGCTTTTATGAAATGCACATAAATGAGGTAAAAGTTAGTACGAGTGCTGACGTAAATAACTTTTTGGGAAGAGTAAATACAAGTGGGAGTGCTATGGATGGTTCTATCTATTGGTCGGCATCTGTTGGAATGTATAATAATAATGGTACAGCAACAACTATGGATAGAGCAGATAATGATGGTAGCACTTATTTTAATACAGACAACACATGGGACATCCCTAACACAAATGAACAGTACCGAAGAAATAATTATGCTTTAAGATTTTCCAATCCACAATCAACCTCAAGTTATTTTACTTGCAATATTCATAGCTATGGTAATGGGCATGAAGGTTCAGAAGCTTATGACGCATGGGTTAGCACCACAGGTGTAAGTGTGGTAACACTATCTTCAATCTCAGGATTTACTTTTTATATGCAGGCTTCTACATCTTCAATATTATCAGCAGAAATATTACTTTTAGGTTTTAAAAAATGAAAAAATTATTTAATTACGATATTGTTGAAATGTCTTCTAATGAAATTGCTGAACTTGAAGCAATCTCAAAAGAAAATGAAAAAGCAATTAAAAAGGCATTGGAAAAACAGGAAAAACAAAAAGCAGATAAAGCAAGTGCTAACAAAAAACTTAAAGACTTAGGTTTAACTGATGATGAAATTAATGCAATTACTAATTAAAAATAAGACATCATGAGTTCTGAAATAAAAGTATCTAGTGTAAAAGCAAAAGACGGAACTGCTGGAATCTCAATTGCTGATTCTACTGGCAATGTATCTTTAAGTGGGAGTTTAAGTGCAGGGACTATTGGAAGTTCTGTTAATTTTAATCCCTCTATTGGTCAACTTGCTTTTTATTCGCACTTTCATAGCCCATCATCAACAATAACTTGCACTTTAGACGGGACTAGCACTTATTTAGTGGTAGTAAATGGTAGACGATCAACCTCACCTTATCACCCATTAAATTTAACATTTAAAATTGACAGTAGTGATGGAACTATAACTGAAGGAAGTGATCCTTGGGGTGCTGATTTAAATGAAAGTTTTAACAACTCGACAAAAGTTTTATCAATGACGTGTGATAGTGACACTGAAATAATGACGGTACTTATATTTAAAGGTTCAGTAGCGGAAATGACATGAACGCACAAGAAAAATTAAGATGGTTAAGAAACCAATTAATAGCAGAAACAGATTGGTGGTGTTGTTCAGACAGAACACCTACAAAGGCACAACTAGATTACCGAACTGCACTTAGAGATTTGCCTTCTACTGCAAAACCTAATTTAGATGAAAACGGACAACTAACAGGGGTTACTTGGCCCACTAAACCAGAATAAAAATCATGCCTAGCGATCTTCAAGTAGACAATATTAAAGACGGATCAGCGACTAAGACCCTAGCAACCCTTAGTTCTAGTGCGGTAACTTTGCATTCAGATGTGTCATTCCCTGTTGGCCATGTGATACAAACAACATTTAATTCATCCACCAACCAAACTGGAATTACTGGCTCAGGAGGCACATATACATCAACTGGCTTGGTTGGAACTATAACACCTACATCTACCAGTAATAAACTTTTAATTACAGTAGGTCTTCAAATGATGATAGGAAATGGTTACGTATCTTTCTCTTTACGTTTAAATGCTTCAGATGGTGGAGTGGTTTAT
>VTLG01008534.1_pt1 | contig 11041 bp, 23 predicted proteins | sample 4694571 | NCBI WGS metagenome assembly VTLG01 (sample SAMN12604809, study PRJNA352737) | marine metagenome | biome: ENVO:00000447; feature: ENVO:00000209|ENVO:00000569|ENVO:01000036; material: ENVO:00002151; isolation source: viral sequences binned using virsorter ... | reverse complement strand
TTTTAAAGGTTTTTTATTTATATCTTCGTGTAACATTTTTTCCTCTTTCTAGTTTAAATAAATGGGACTGCCATCTTCAGTTATTATCCATCACGATAATAAGACAAATTATTTTAATTAATATTTTATTTTAACCAATTAACTTTTTTAACAACAAAAATAACATTGAGATTATTAAGTCTTTTTTTTTCTTTTTCATATTCTTTTTGAGTAAGCAACCAATATTCTATTTCATTATTTTTATAGATTATTTTATATAGATTTTTCATATTTACCTTTCATTAAATTATTATAAAATAATTAATTTGTTTCGGCTATTACAAACTTCATCGTTAGGTTTCCCAAAACTTTGCGAGGACTTCCACAGATTAAGAGACTAAACTGTCAGGGCTAAACTTAGAATTACCGCCTGTGGCTCTGAATTGGTTTTTATGAGTTTAGAGAAAAGTACCAATTAAACATATTCTAGTTAACCTTAACCTTAAATTATTATGCACAAATGGCAAATAATAAAAAAGGAGCAAAATATAACCTTTTTAGCCAAAAATATGACCTTTAGCAAAAAATGAGTAAAAAAGCTAAATTATTTCAAATCAAAAATACAATTTATAATTTATAAGAATAAAATAGACAAGTATGAATAAATTGGTTAATAACAAAATTGAGATACTTTTTTTTCTTTTACGAATCATAAAGTCATCTCCCTTTCTAGTTAAAAATGTGTGGCGAGTTCAACCAATTTCTCGCCACGCAGAAACAATCAACACAGGAGCAATACAATGACAACTACATTAAGTAGTTTTAATCTTTCTGTTGGTCAAAAAATTAGACAGAAAAGGTTAGAACATAAATTAACACAAGGACAACTAGCTGATAAATGCGAAATCACGTTTCAACAAATACAAAAGTACGAAAAAGGAACTAATGGGTGTTCTGCTTTTAGAATTAAACAAATAGCAGATCATTTAAAAGTCAATGTGGTTTATTTTTTTGAATATCCAAAAGAAGCGGAGAATCAAAATGATTAAAGTACAAGTAGATAAAGTTTGGTTAGGTAAAGTAAGTGTAAGAGATTACATTTATAAAAAAGCATTAAGGAAAAAAGATTCTCTAGGCATAATTCACGGAAAAGAATTTATGATTATTCCTTATGGTCAATTAAAGAAAGCTAGAGAATATACCGACCAAAACTTCCAATCTAAATTTAATTCTAAAACATATCGTTTAATAGATTTTAATTGGAAGCCATACAAAGAACCAAATCCAAATCAAGAAAGGTTAATATAATGGTACATATAGATAAGTATAAAATTTATTCCTATGGAAAATCTTGGAATAAAGGTAAAGAAGCAAAAACAGAAACAATACAAAAAATGTTAACTTCTGATGAATGTATTTCAGGAAAACAATTTTTACAATTATTATCTGATTTAGATGATGCTTGGCATACTCACGAAGGAAAAAGTTTAGAAATTGAAGTTACATTTAAAGGAGTAGAATAATGGACGACCATTTAGATATTCCTAAAACTGATGAAACTCAACAACCGACACCTGAAGAACATTATTTTTCTCGTTCTAAAAATCAATGGCTTTTAGTTTCGGATATGTCAGATATGCATGTTCGCAGAGCATTTAAAAGATTGTTGCGTATGATTAGATTAGGACAATTAGTTGAGATAGATGACACACCTAAAAAAAATATTGATACTGATGCTATTAAAAGTGAAACTGAATCTATTCAAACGCATAGTAGAAAAATTTTGAATATTATAGATGGTAATTAGTTTTCATCATTTTAAACTATTTAAAGAATTTCATTATGAAAATACTTTTGGCAAAGACGAAAAATTAAAAAAGGAGTATAATGATTATATTAATATGAATAAGATGGATAAAAAAAGATTTGACCGATTAAAGCAATTAGGGTGTGTAGCTTGTTCTAAAAAATATGGAGTACATTCAGAACCAGTCATTCATCATATTAGAAAACATACAGGAATTTCTAGGCGACCAGATCATCAAGATACAATTCCTTTATGTCCAAAGCATCACAATATGGGAAATGAATCTATACATCATAATAAGAAGTTGTTTGAAGAAAAGTTTGGAACTGAAAAACAGCTTTTAATATCAACCAATATGAAAATAAATGAATTAGAAAGGAACTATTTATTTTATGGAAAAGGAAACAAATAAGTTTCACGCATTACAGTTATTTACTGATACTTTTGCGGCTGAAACAGTACACTTAACAAACGAACAAGTAGGAATCTATATTAGATTATTATGTTTTGCTTGGACTAAAAATACAAAACCATTTAAAACTGAATCAGCATATAGAATTTGTCAATGTAAAACAGATGATTGTAAACTAAATATAGATGAAATATTAGGAGAATTTTTTATAGTCAATCCAAAAGAAGATACTTGGACTCATAAAAGATTAACAGCAGAACACGATTATTTAACAGCAAAATATAAAAGAAAATCAATAGCTGGAAAGAAAGGTGCTGATGCTAGATATTCTGCTAATGGCAAGAACGTAGCACCTATACCTATACCTAAACCTATACCTAACTTAAATAAATATGACTCATCTTTTGAAAATCTTTGGAGTAGTTTAAATATAAAACGAGGTTCTAAATTTAAAGCATTTAAGGAATTTGCTAAAATAGATGGTAGTATTGGATTATCTATTGAAGATTTATCTCAATCATATAATAAACAACAATCAGGAATTGATGCCAAATTTGTGCCACATTTCAGCACTTGGTTATCTCAACGCAGATGGGAAATTGAGGAAAAAGATCAAAAACATTCAGAAAGTCCTGCCACATTAAGAACAAAAATGGAAAAATTAGGTTATCAATTTAGACATAGTGAAGATAGATTTGATTATTTTAAAAAAGATGGACAAGAATTTAAGATTGATAGATACGACAAAGAGCATATGATCCATAAAGTTGAAGGAATTTAGAAATTCTAATGTGGGTGTTTGACTAACATTAAATGAGGTTCAATTATGTCAGAGAAGGTCTGGGTAGTTTGCCACCCTCGACATATTTGATCTCATATTAGATAGAGCCTGGCGGGAGACTGCCAGGTTCGCTAGCAGAGAGCAAACTGGGCAATAGATAAATGAAAACAATTAGTGCATTTTTAAGAATTTTCAAATATGCTAGAAAAAGAATCATTGCTTTATCAATAGAAAACCGTAAATTAAAAGCAAGAGTTCAAATCCTACAATCAGCGATTGAGTCAGAAGTAGAAACAAAGCACTAGCACCTCGCCTTAAAAAAGTGTAAGTATTCACTATGAAGCTTGAAGAAGTGGATATTAATACTATCAAACCCTACAAAAACAATCCTAGAGAAATACCCATGGAGTCAGTACAAAAGGTTATGAGTTCTATTAGAGAGTTTGGAAATAACCAACCGATTGTTGTTGATAGTGATAATGTAATTGTTGTTGGTCATACTCGTTGGAAAGCCTTAAAACAATTAGGTAAGAAAAAAGCCTTTATTATTAAAAAAGACTTCAAAAAAAATGATGCTATGGCTTATCGTATTATGGATAATAGGTCAGGAGAAGAATCTAAATGGGAAAACAAGCTATTAGCGGAAGAATTAAAAATATTAAAAGATGAGGATTTTAATTTAGATTTAACTGGATTTAATTTAACTGAATTAGAAAATCTTTCAAGGGATAAGGCTTTAGCTTTTAAACCTAACAATAAAAAAGATGATGATTTTAATGTAGAATTTCCAGCAGATATGCAAATTTCCCATGTTAAAATGGTACAATTATTTTTAAATACTGATACCGAAAAAAACTTTAGGCTATGGGTTTCAGAATTACAGAAGAAATTAGGTACTGACAATTTAACAGATACAGTTTATAAAATCGTTAATGACGCATACGATAACAGCAAAAGCTAAATACTCTGATAAAGAAATCAAACAGCTAGAGGGATATTTTGTTCAAAAGCACCATTTAGATACTATTATAGATTATGATTGTGATGGCTATAAAGAAAATGGAGAGCCTTTATTTTTTTTTAGAAAAAATGTTATTCCAGCTAGTATTTGTGAACAAGCCTATAAATCATTAAGACACGCAGTTGCCAAAGGTGGTAATAGAGGATCGGCTGGGGGAGTTCCACCTATAAGAAAAAATTTTGTAGGTTTAACAATTAATGAAGATGGAACGAGAACAAAAACGAACAAAACAGGAAAAACTAGAGGATATAGAGTGAACAAAGATGGTACAGTTTCTAAAACCCACGAAGCATTTCATAAAGTAGAAAGTGGAATAGCTGGATATTTTGATAGACAAACAAGAATCCCTTATTGTAGGCAAACGTCATTTAACGAGCATCAATTTGAAAAGTTTAGAAAAGGTTATCCTTATATTAAATATATTTCAGATTTATTTCAAGAGGTCTGTCCTAAAAGATGGCAAAATCAAAAAGATATGATTAATAAAACCTCTAATGATTTTTTTATCAAAGATACAGTTTTTACAACCATTACCATTAATAGAAATTTTAGAACTGCCATACATACTGATAAGGGGGATTTAGCAGAAGGCTTTGGAAATCTGGGTGTATTAGAAGCTGGTAATTATGAGGGTGCTATAACAGTTTTGCCAAAATATAAAGTTGGATTTGATGTAAGAAGTGGAGATGTTTGTTTTTTTGATGTTCACGAATTTCACGGAAATACTGAAATACAAGGAAAAGGCACCTTTGAAAGAATATCTATTGTATGCTATTACAGAAAGAATATGGTCTATTGTAAATCTGCTTTAGAGGAAATGGAAATAGCAAAAAGACTTAAAAATAGAGCCAACCTCAACAAATGAATTTCAGGATAGCAATTCCAAGCTGTGGGAGAGCAGATTTTTTACTTAATAAAACCCTAAAATATCTTGAAAATTGTAATATAGATTTTGCTAATGTTGATGTTTTTTTAAGTAAAGCTAATGAGTATGATGAATATAAAAAAAAGCTAGAAAAATACCCAGTTAATTTTATTATTTCCCATAATGATTGTATCAATGCACAAAGAAACTTTATAGTTCAGCATTATCCAGCAGGTCAAAGACTAATGGGTTTAGATGATGATATTCAAAGTTTAGAAACTAAAATTAATAGTAAAAAAACACAGACAGTCACAGATTTAATAGGATTAGAGCAACAGGCTTATGAACTTTGTAATCAATATAAGTTTGATTTATGGGGTGTATCTGCATCTTGTAATCCTTTTTATATGAAAGAGGATATATCTTTTAATCTAAAGTTTGTAATAGGTTGTTTTTATGGATGGATTAATTCTCATAAAGATAAGGCTTTTATATTAAATAATAAGTTGCATACTAAAGAAGATTATGAGAGAACAATAAAATACTATCTTGAAGATGGTGGTGTAGTGAGATTTAATTATTTAGCACCTAAAACAAAGATATATTTAGAAACTGGTGGTATTGGTGCATATCGTACTGAAGAACACGAAGAATGGTCAACAAAATATATGCTGGAGAAATATCCTTTGTTTTGTAGAAGAAATACTGCAAGAAAACATCATTTTGCACAAATCCTCTTGAAAGATGGAAGAAAAAAAACTAAAAAAAGGACATAATGGCAAGACCACTAAAAAAAGTAGATACACAAGCTATAACAAAATTAGCACAATTACATTGTACTTTTGAAGAAATTGCAGAGTTTTGTGAAGTTTCAACAAAGACATTACAACGCAATTATGTCCACCTTATAAAAAAGGGTCGTGAGATGGGCAGAATAAGTTTAAGACGTGCACAATTTGAAAAGGCTTTATCAGGAAATGTAGTAATGCAAATATGGTTAGGTAAACAGCATTTAGACCAAAAAGATAAAATAGAACAAACTAATTACAATGAGCCTTTACCACTTATAATTGAGGGAGCTTCAACTAACCTTAATGGTAAATCAAATGGGACGAAAAGGTAACATTTTTGGAAAGACTGTTGAATATGTTAAAAAGTCCAATGGTACAAGTATAGGACGCAGACCTAAAACTTCTTCAATGAATAAAAATAGACGCAGACAATTAGGTAAGAAACCTTATTACAGAGGTCAAGGAAGATGATTAAAAGACAAGCATTTTATTCTAATGGAGAGATGATTGATTATAGGTTGCCTAATACCTTTGTTCCATCTACTACCAAACAAGCCTGTGGTAATTGTGCAATGTATTCTAATCGCAGAGGCTTTTGTAATATTTATAAAGCATTTGGAGTTAAAGATAATTATGTTTGCCATAGATGGAGATTAAGATATTTTCAAAGGTAGTGTGTTATGAAAAGTATAGTTGTTATTTTACTTCTTGCCACCAATGGAATAGATATTCAAAAGATCAAACTTAAATATACTGATAATAATTGTAATCAAGTTGCTGAATCTTGGGTAGATGTCAATATGAAATATTATAATGAAAGAAATGGCAATCCTAAATTACAAGGTTGGTACACAAAAAAAGGAAAATTATTGTTAGGTTGGATTTGTGGTGGTAAAAAATAAATTAATCTGATAATAGAATAAATATGAATGAAAAACTAATTACGGCTTTATTAGCGATATTATTAGCTTTAGGTGGCTGGACACTTTCTAGGACTTTTTCACTTTCAACAGATATGGTACTGATTAAAGAAAAGGTATCATCATTAGAGGAAAAAATTGATGGAAAGTTTAAAAAGAAAAAGAAGAAGAAAAATAAATAAAGCTTATGCTTGGTTTCTCAAAAAAAGAAGATGGTATAGGAAAAGAAGATGAAATATTTAATATGGATAGTTATGTGTAGCTTTTTATTAGTGGCTTGTGAAAATACTAGGCATTCTATTGGAGTATCTGGTAAGCCTTTAAGCACTGATGCAGAACAAAATATTAAAATGAATTATAAAATAACTTTTGGAAAGATAAGACCTAAAGAAGATGAAGATTAATGAATCAACAACATTGGCAATGCCTATTAGAAACCTGATTAGCATTATTGCGGCAGTAGGACTTGGAGTATGGGCATATTTTGGAATTATAGAAAGACTTAATACATTAGAAACAGATAACCATTTAATTAAAAAAGATTTAGAGGGTGCAGTAGAGTTTTCTATTAAGTGGCCACGTGGGGAGTTAGGAAGTTTGCCCGCAGACTCGGAGCAATTTCTTTTAATCGAGAGCCTGCTAACCGATGTCGAGGATATTCAGTCAGAAATAAAAGAATCAAGACATAATGCTACTAATATTTCTAGGCTACAAAAAGATGTTGAACGTATTATTAATGATATTGAAAAAATAAAAGACAAAGTGAGGAAAAATGGAAACAATCATTAAAGGAGTGAAATAATGGAAACTTTAGTTTCAGGGGTGATCGTACTTTGTATGTTTTATCAAGGAGGTATTATTGAACATACATACATTCAGGATCAGAAGATGAGTTCCTGCCTTAAAGCGAAGAGGCAGGTCGAGAGATCGGTAAATCCACAAAATGTTCGTATGGCTTGTGGAGAGGTTGATGCTATTATTGAGAAAGATGAATATAGCGATAAAATGAGAGTCATTAAAATCATAAAAGATAAATATGATTCAACAGGATATACAAAATAATGACTTGTGAAACTCATAAAGATTTAGAAGATACTATTGCAAAGCAAAACGATAAGATATATGACCTTGAAAAAAAAATTGATTTATTAAAAGAAGAAATACAAGCCACAAGTTTAATAGAACAAAACCATAAAAAATTAAATGGTCAATTAAGAAAAGAAATAGATCAATTAAAATTAGATAACATTCAAGCAGTAGAAGATGTTAAAAAAGAAGCTGATGAAAAAGCTATGATTCATATGGTTAAAAAAATACATACAATAGAAAAATTGGAACAAGAAATTAAACAATTAAAAAAGGAATCAAAGGATATGCTTTTATATCCGTAATTATGTTCGTAACAGTGAGTTATAATTATGATAGATTGGTTTTTACATTATGTGGGAAAAATCTCACAGAGAATACATTTATGGGTTTGGCAAAGACAAGTTCACAGAAAATATTACAAACACAGGAACAATGATAGATGAAATATATTCTTATTGTTCAAGTTTGTTCCATTTTACATGGGTATTGTTATCCGCCACTTTCGGATAGAGTTTTATTTGATTCTTGGTCTAGTTGTGTCATAGCTGGTTCTGAAAAGGTTATTCAATTAGTTAATAAAGATGTAGATGTATGGGAAAAAGAAAAACTTATGGTAAAGTATTGGTGTGATGAACAAAAGCCAAAAAATAACACTTACGAATCCCCAGCATAAAGTTAGTCAATCCAAAAAAAGATTTAGAGTTTTAGTTTCAGGAAGAAGATTTGGTAAAACCTATCTTTGTATCACAGAAATGATGAAGTATGCAACACAGGTCAAGAAGAATATCTGGTATGTTGCTCCTACCTTTAAGATGGCAAGAGAAATAGTTTGGTCTAAATTAAAACAAATGCTTTCCGACTTTAATTGGATTGATGAAATTAATGAAACGAACTTATCTATTAAGATTAAAAAAACAGGTAGTATGATTTCCTTAAAGGGTTGTGATAACTATGACTCATTAAGAGGTGTAGGTTTAGACTTTTTAATATTAGATGAATTTGCAGATATAGATGAAAAGGCTTGGACAGAAGTTTTAAGAGCATCAATTTCAGATACAGTTGGAGATGTACTGATGTGTGGTTCTCCTAAAGGTTATGGTAATTGGTCTTATCGTATGTATGAAAAAGGAAAGCAAGAACCTGAATGGGATAGTTTTCAATTTACTACTCTACAAGGTGGTATGGTTTCTAAAGAAGAAATAGAACAAGCCAAACAAGATATTGATATAAGAACATTTAGACAAGAGTTTGAGGGAACATTTGAGAACTATGCTGGTGCTGTTTATTATAATTTTCACGCAGTTGATAATGTAGTTAAACGAGAAATAGATTGGTCAAAACCTTTGCATATTGGTTTAGATTTCAACGTTGATCCAATGAGTGCTTGTGTTGCACAAATAGAAAAAGATTGCATTTATTTTATAGATGAAATAATCATTTACTCTAGTAATACTGATGAAATGTGCCAAGAAATTAGAGATAGATATGGAAGCAAACCAAAAATTTTTATTTATCCTGACCCAGCTTGTCGTCAAAGAAAAACTTCTGCTGGTGGAAGAACTGATTTAAGTATTTTACAAAATGCTGGATTTAATGTGAAGTGTAAAGTTAAACATAGTCCAATACGAGATAGAGTGAATGCAGTTAATTCCAGATTAAAATCTGCAACAGGCAAACGACACATTTTTATCTCGCCATCTTGCAAAACTATGATAAAAGGGTTACAACGACAAATATACAAGGAAAATACAAATATTCCAGATAAGGAAGAGGGTTACGACCATATGAATGACAGCATCGGATATTTAATTGAAATAGTTAAACCGCTTGTAACAACTCATATGAATTTTACACCAAGAAGATGGAATATAAGACATAGATAAAATGGCATATACAAGAGATCAAATTTTAAACACACATAAAGATTTTAAAGAAAATATAAATCACTGGGAGTTTTATATTCGTTCTTACAATGGTGGATTTGATTGGCAAGTAGGTCAATACCTTAATCGTTATAATTTAGAACTTGACAACGAATATAATCAAAGACTTTTAAATACTCCTTGTGATAATCATTGTAAAAATATTATTCAAATCTATTCATCATTTTTATTTAGAGTAAAAGCGAGTAGAGATTTTGGTAATATGTCAGAAGAAGCGAGTTTAGAAAAATTCTTAAAAGATACTGACCTAGAGGGTAATGGATTACAAAGTGTTATGAAACAAGCACAAACTTATTCCTCTATTTATGGACATTGTGTTTTAATACTTGATAAACCAAATATACAAACTAATACAAAAGCAGAAGAACTTAATCAGGATATAAGACCTTATTTATCTATCGTTACTCCAGAGAATATATTTGATTGGAATTATAAAAGACTTCCTAATGGAAAATATATTTTAGATTATTTAAAAGTCAGAGAAGAAGTTGATAGAAATGGTGGAACTTATTTTAGATGTTGGCACGAAGATGTTGTTGATACAGTTTATTTAAAAGATGACAGAACAGAGCCAGTTGTGATAGATACTGCCAAGAATCAGATTGGCAAAATACCAGCAGTTATTTTATACAATTCCAAATCACACAAGAGGGGAATTGGTCAATCTGACTTAACGGATATTTCTAGTTTGCAAAAATCAATCTATAATGAGTTTTCAGAAATAGAACAATTAATCAGATTAACAAACCACCCATCATTAGTAAAAACTCCAGCAGTAAATGCTTCAGCTGGTGCTGGTGCAATAATAGAAATGCCAGATGAAATGGAGCCTAATTTAAAACCATACTTATTACAACCATCAGGACAAAATTTAGATGCTATTATGAACTCAATTACAAAAAAGGTTGATGCCATCAATAGAATAGCACACACAGGTGCAATCAGAACAACTAAAACACAAGTATCATCAGGTATTGCTTTACAAACAGAATTTGAATTACTTAATGCAAGACTTTCAGAAAAAGCAGACAATCTACAATTAGCAGAAGAACAATTATTTGGTTTGTATGCACTTTATCAAAATGCTAAATTTGATGGAGAAATAGATTATCCAGATTCATTTAACATAAGAGATTATGCTTCCGATTTAGCTTTTTATCAACAAGCCAAAGCAATTAATGTTCCATCTTCTACTTTGAATAAAGAAATAGATAAAGAAATTGCTAGAGCAGTTGTAGATGATGATGCTAAACTAACAGATATATTTGACGAAATTGATGCTAATAAAGAAATAGGTCAATTTACTCAGGAAGAACCTCAACAGGAAGATGAAGAAGTTGAGGAAGAAGAAATTTAATGAATGTCAGATATTATACAAGACCTTGCAGATTACAGAATTAGGCAGATACAAATTGCTGAAGCAAAATATTACG
>VTLG01005001.1_pt1 | contig 11041 bp, 10 predicted proteins | sample 4694571 | NCBI WGS metagenome assembly VTLG01 (sample SAMN12604809, study PRJNA352737) | marine metagenome | biome: ENVO:00000447; feature: ENVO:00000209|ENVO:00000569|ENVO:01000036; material: ENVO:00002151; isolation source: viral sequences binned using virsorter ... | reverse complement strand
TGTCAGCTATTGTTGGCTGAAACTCATTATATGCGGAAGTTTGTGTGCTTCGTTCTGAATATACAAAATGTTGTCTTTGATAAAAGTATCTTTCGTTTCCACCAGATAAATGAACTACATCTGTATCTACTACTGGAAATCCATTTTTATTGTCCATAGAATAATCTAATCTAATACTTCCAGTATCGTTGAACATAACTCTATCCCCAGAGAAAGATGACTCACTTACTGGATACATAAAGGCTCTTGTTCTACCTTTTAGTCCTACTCTTTTATCTATTTCTCTTTGTTGTCCCACTATGTTATCTCACTTTGATATAAAATTGTTACATAATCACTATTTGTTATAGTAAATCCTGTATTATCTGATTGTCTTTTTCTTATTACCACATCTTTGTATGAACTCGATACATAATAATCAAATCCACTTGTATATCCAACTTGGTCATTTGCTGATGTTAATTCTAATCCATTTAATTTTACTTGAACTGATGAACTCATTATTCTTCTTTCACTTTCTAATGTTGGTTGATAAATTTGTCCAGCACTTGCAGATAAAGATGATGATTGGCTACCAGAAACTCTAAATGATTTTAAATTATACATAGAATTTGCATTTGAAACTGATATTAATGCTTTGTCATCTCTTGATGATGTTGGTTCTCCAAGACCTCTCATTATATAATAAGTTCTACCACCATAAGTATTTGTAAATTCTAAATCTTGTGCTTGTGTTCCTACTCCTTCTGAAGAACCTCTAACAAAATCTGTTGCTCCTCCTAATCCACCTGGTAGTGATGATTTTCCTACCGAAAAAATACTAACCTTTTCACTTCTACTATCTGGTGAAAATAGTGATGATATTATTAGACCAGATTCATCTTCTACAACAACTTGTTTTGGTGTAAAATATCGTTGTGTGGTTAAAAACTCATTAAATGACTCTGGAATTAAATACCCATTAAAACTCATATTGAAGTTTGTTTTTATAATTCTTTCATTATCAGCCATTTCAGTCGCATCTTCAAATGAATCTATTGATGATAAGAACTTAAATTTATTTGGTTCTCCCCAATATGCTCCGTCTGAAAAATTCACTTGTTCAATAATTGTATTCATATCCTCAATATAAGGTGTCCAAACAATACACTCATAATTTAATTTCATATGGTCTGGAACGGCTGTAGTATAATATTCTTTTTGTGGTAATAATCCTTGAAGAACTGAAAATCTGTCGTATCGTTGTTGTTGAGAATATTTTTTCTCAAATGTATAAAATTGTTTTGGGTCATTTGCATCTAATTTATCTATCGGTAAGGTCGTATTAGATTCAATAGATGTTCTTTTGAAAACAATTAATGGTGTAATTAAAGAACCTTTAACATCACGAACATATCCGTCTTTTTGAATTGATTTCCATCGTTCTGCGTTCGCATAAAAGACAGGAACTTTAACTTCTTGTTTATTTATAACTACTTTTGGTTTGATTACTTCATTAAAATAATACATAATTGCCGCATCAACATCCATTAACCCAACTGATACATTTTTTACTGTATCTTTTCGTTGGTTTGTTTCAGAACCTCTACCTCGTTGTAGCCCTCTATTAAGTTCTCTACCTTTTAGTATTCGTTCTTTTCGTGGCATTGGTTTTGTTCTTGTGGCCATTATTCAACTCCTAATTTCAATCCAATTCTATTTGAATATTCTTTTTGAGTATTAACAATATTATCAAATGAATATGGAACTAAGTATCCTTTCATACTTAAATCAAATGTGTTCTTAATAATTCTTTCACCTTCAAATTCTGAAGTGTCTGTAAATGATGTAATACCAGCCTTAAACTTAAATTTATCTGGTTCTCCCCAATATGAATTTTTTGACCAACTAATCTTTTCTATAATTTCATTCATTTGGTCTATATAAGGTGTAAATACAATACAATTATAATTCACTGTCACATAACTCGGCATCACAACATTATGTTCCTCTTCTAATGGTTCATCATTTTCAAATAATGTAGAAGTTTGTGTAAATCTATTTTCTGCTGTATATTTCTTCTTAAATGTATAATTAGATGATGCTGGAGCGATTGAACGGGCTAAAAAGGAATTACTTTCATCTTTTGTAACTGATGTTCTCTTGAATATAATTAAAGGTGTAATCATTTGTCCTTTAACATCTCGTAAATACCCGTTTCTTTGAATAATTTTCCATCTTTCAGGATTTGCATAATAAACAGGAACTTTAACCCTTTCATTATTATCCATTACTGTTGGTTTGATTACTTCATTAAAATAATACATTATAGCTGCATCAATATCCATTAAACCAACTGATATCAGTTTATCTTTATCATCAGTGCGAGTGGTGTCATACCCTCTATTAAAGTTCTCTCTCGTTGATAATATTTTTTCTTTTCTTGGTAAAGTTTTACTTCGTTCCATTAAATACTTCTCACTTCTTCAATGTTAAGATTTCCTCGTCTTAACAAGTTAGCACTACATACGACTGAATGAATGTGTTGTCCGTCAAGTTGTTTATATTGCCCACCGACTAATTGGTTTTCATTTATATTTGAAATTTCCCAATAAGCTGTGAACCACTCGATAACATCTCCTATTTCCAATACTAAACTTAAGTCTCTTAAAGATTGTCTCACAAAAGAAAATGTTCCTGCTTGTCTTAAATCAGGACCAAATTCATCTGTATTATATGTCATATCATCTGATGCAACCAAACAAGCTATTTCAACACCAGGTTTAAAAACCTTTCCACTTGATGATTCACCATACATATTTGTTTCTGTATTACCTGCTGATATTTTGTAGATAATTACAGTTTGGTCAATTATTCCACTATTCGCATTATTTAAATCGCCGATAAGTTCTTTGTTAACTCTATCAAATGTATCTAAATCTTTTTTTCCGAAAAATCGTGGATTTGCCATCTTCTTTCTCCTAACCTATATAGATTGGATAAGGAACTCTTTTAAGTTTTTCTTGTAAAAACTCTGATTCATCTTTGTCCGCTTCAAGTAGTGCTCTACGAGAAGTTTGGTCAAGCATTTCTCTAAGTTGTGTAACAAGAACTTCCTTTTCCGCTGATGCTTCACTTCGTAAAGTATCACCGTCCAAGCTTGTTTCTGCTCCTGGAATCGGGATAGCTCCGTATTTACTCCTGATTATTCCAAGTAATTCTTTTGAAAGAGCTAAACCATATTTTCTAATCCATTGTCTTCCCACATCATTAATATGTCCATAAGTCATATTATCATATGGAACATTGGAAAAGTCGGAAATTACATCTGAACTTCCTGAATGTTCTGTAACTAATGCATTATCCCTATCAGAAGTAACTAAATAATTGAAATGTATTTTGAATCCTGATGTTGGTCTTGGGAAAATTCTTAATTTATTGTTTCTTAATTGAAATGTATATGCTGATTTTCTTACTTGGTCATTTAACTCTATTGCTTGTAATCTCAACATATCTGCGTAAACTGGCATCATCAAAAATGATACTGCTGGTGAATAATTACCAAATCCAAACTGGTCTAATAAATTTATTGTCCCAGCTCCAGTTCCTGCATAAGGGTCAAAGTATCGTTGAACTGCTGGTTTTTCTTCATAGAATACTTTTTTCAATTCTATTGCGTTTCCAGATTCAGATACATCTGCCCATATTGCATTTAAGTCATAATCTTGTGAACCACTAACACAATCAATAGAACCTGATTTTATATCTACGAAACCACCAACACCCGCTTCAGTTCCGTAAGCTTGTGATAAAAATACACTTCTTCCTAAATTCGGGGTTACTCGTTTGTGAGTTAAACTTGATGCAGTTGATTCGCCTTGTAATGAAAGTAAATTATCTCTAATATTGAATTGATTTACTTGTGCTGAATATTCAGTCACAGCTTCCTCTAAGCAAGCATAAAATTGTTTGTCTTGTAATTCCACATTCATTAGTGGATAACCTAATCGTTTTGAACACCAGTCAGCGAACTTTGGAGCTTCTGTCTGATAAGTTGAATCATCATCATAAGTTCCAAATGGTGTATTACCACTAACTGCTGAACCTGAACCAGGCCATATTGGTTCTTGAGCCATATTAATTTCTCCGTTAAATAGTTCTGTAAATAAATATAAGAATTTGAGAAAAACGATTATTATAACATACAAAAAACCCCCAGCGGACTGGGGGTTAATTGTTGGTTGTTAATTAAAAATTAACTACTCGACTTCTGTTATGTTATTTATTACACTTTGTCTACATCTGCAACAATAACTTTACCATAGAACTCACTTCTTACTAATTTCTTAGCATAACGAGTCATAACGCCTTTACGCGGTGTAAAGTTAGTTGGGTCATAAACTAACGGTGTCATAATTAACGGTACATAAGGTGAATATACAGCACCTGTTTCTAAGAAGTTTGAACCTCTAAATCCACAAAGGATTTGATTTTCAGTCATATAAGGGTTCTTGTATACATTGAATCTGTTATTCAACATACCCACTTTTTGAACACCCATAGCGTAAGAACTATCTACAGCACCATCTGAAGTTGTAGCATATCCAGGAATAGATTCAAGGATTGTTGCTGTTTCAGGTGAGATTACTATAAAGTTAGCTCCTCCTCTTAGAGTTTTTTGGTGTATTGCATTAGATACTGCTTGTATCTTATTACCTAAAGTCTGGAACCATTCACCCTTCGTGTAAGCACTTGCGTTAGTTGCAGTGTTTTTGAAAGAAGAACTTGAGCTTTCATACTCGCGTCCAACAAAAGCTGACCATCTTTCAGTCTTAGCAGAAGCTCCACTAATCAACATATCAAGGATTTCTAAATCAATTTCCATTGAAATATATTCACTTAATAGTGATGTTAGTTCTGCTTCAGCGTCAACTGAATGATAAGCGTTAAGGTCTTGAGCTAACTCAGGAGTCCATACAGCTTTTAGTTTTCTTGTTTTTGCAACGATTGCAACACTTCTTAGTGCGATATCAATTTCAGGTATTCCTGCATCTGATTCTGCACCTGTTCCAAGTGGTGTAGCTTCGAAATCACCTCGTGATGTGTCAGCTGGGGCCTTGTGATATTTAAATACAAGGGTTGAACCACTACCGTATATAGATGACGGTGTTGTTGGAAGTGTTGGGTCAATGACAAACGAAATGTTTGAACCAGTTACTTTTGTGAAAGTTGGATAAGATGCATCTAAATGCGTGTCTCCACTACCACTAATTTCAAAAGCTCTAATACCATCTGTATCAGGATTTGTAAACGCTGATTTAGCGATTATAATCTGTCTTAGATTAGTAAATGATGAACTTAATGTTGGTTCAAAATCTACATCACCAAAATTAACTGAAGCTGTTGAATACGAACTTGTTGTTACTGATAATGATGTATCGTTGATTGAATAACCAAACTTTCCACCACCATAAAGTCCTTCAGTTGCATCACCAGAAGCTGATGTTACACCGTGGACATTTTGATTTTGGTCAAAGTTTGATTGGTTTGTTCCATATCTGAAATCGAGATAAAAAATTAGACCTGATGGTAAATTCATAGGTTGCACTGATACGAAATCTTGTGCAGCTAACTCACCAAAAATTCTACGAACTAACGGTAAAGCAACACCAGACCATTGTTCATTGTTTGATGCTGTTCCCACGCTTGAAGCTTCGTTAACCAGTTGATTTGCTTGGTTTTCAAGCAACACTGCCATACCACTTCTTTGTGTTTCAGTATCAATACCTTCTAATAGACCTGTTGGCTCCCATTTAGAAACTAATTGTCTTGTTTGTTCTAAGAGTTGTTTGTGTGGATTTTTTCCATCAAGTAATTGATTGATGTTTTTCAAATCTGACATTTTTTTCTCCGATTGTTAAATATTGTTTAAATTAAAATTTAATCTTTTAAATTAAATTTGCAAGTTTCTTAAATCTGTTTCTCATTTGTGCTCCTTCAGAAAGAACTTCTTTCTTTGGTGCAGTTGATTGAACAGTTTTAGAAGCTTGACCTTTACTCTCATTTACTCTTGGTTTATCTTTGCCTTGAAAAGACTCAGCTAAAGTAGCGTAAACAAGTTTGATTTCTCTTAAGTTTTTAGTGCGGTCGAATTGCTCTATGACTCTAAGTTTTTGATTATTATTTAAACCAAACCCTCTAAAGAGTTTGTTTGTAAATAGTAATTTAGCATTCATTAGATTTACTTCGTTTAATTTCTCACGAAGATATCCAACGGTACTTTGGTATTCTTTAAGTCTTTTGTTTAATTCGTCAACACTTTCGCCTTCGTCATCAGCTTCTTCTTCGTCAAGAGCTTTGATAACTTCGTCAAGGTCGATTTCTTCGTCTTCATCAGACATTTCTTCTGCTTCTTCACTTTCTGTTACAGGTTCTTTGACAACAGTATCGTCATCATTTTCTGAACCTTCACTTTCGTCTGAAGCATCAGATGGTTCTTCCGAACCTTGTCCGACTTCAGATGAATCACTAGCAGAGTCAGAAGGTTCTTTGTTTTCAGCATCACCTACTGCAGATGTATCTAATTCTTCCTCAAGTTCTTTAATAACTGATTCTAAATCTAATTCATCTTCGTCTTCATCAGATAACTCGGCCGGAACCTCATCATCTTCATCAGACATCTCTGGTGCTACTTCATCATCTTCAGATACTACTGGGGCGTATTTGATACCATTAACTTCAATGACATCATCTTCACCTTCTTCGTCAGATAATTCTGCTGGAACAACTTCATCATCTTCATCAGATAATTCTGCTGGAACAACTTCATCATCTTCATCAGATAATTCCGCTTCTTCGTCTTCATCAGACATCTCTGGTGCTACTTCCATATCTTGTTCAGCTACTTCTTCATCACCAGTAATTTCGTCTTCTGCAGACATCTCTTCGTGTCCATCTTCCACCTCTTCTTCAGAGTATGCATCTTCTTCGACTTCGTCTTCGTTTTCAACTTCAGACTGAATCTTTTGAGATAACATATTCTTTAGACGCGGTGTAAACGCTTCCTCAAGAGCTATTTTAGCATTTTCTAATGCGGTTGCACGAAGTGCTTTTGCATCAGCGATTGCTTCTTTTAAAATATCATCCATTTTATTTCTCCATTGGAATCAAGTATAGTTATTTTAAACTATAATAAGGGTTATTACGATACAATATATGAAGTGGTCGATTGACCAATATTGTGTTTAGTTATAAATATAAAAGTATGAAAAAATTAGTCCTTTTTCTGTATCTTTTTTATATAAAACTACTGATTTTTTGATAAATTTCTCTGATTTACCAAGGCTCGTTTCTTTTGCAGTCGTTTTTTGACTGAAGGTTTAGTATAAAACTCTCTTTCTCTTAATTCAATCAGTAATCCAGAGTCTTTTACTTTCTTCTTTAATATTCTTAATGCGTGTTCTACTTTGTTATCTCTTACTGTAACCTTTAACAATTTAACCTCTTTTCTTTATTTGTAACTTTTTGCCTTTTTTAATATTCTATCAATTTCTGAGTGCAGTTTTCTTACTGTTTTCAATCTTGTTTTTTTTGTCATAAAATATAAAGCTTTTTGGTCACCTGCGTAACTTAAGGAATAATTTGAAATTTCTTCAAGTGCGTGGTCTAAAGTTGATAAAGATTTTTTCAACATTGTTTCTACCTCACCTTTAACAATATCGTTGTAAAAGTTTTCATTTACTTCATTTTTAGAATTTCCTTGATGTTTTCTCATTACACTATCTAATGTAGGTAATGGTTCACCGAATTTTCTTTCCCATACTTTTGTTTCTTTTAATAGTGATTTAAGTTTCATTAGTCTGTTTCTTTATAAAGTTCTTCTGTCTTTTTTAGTGGCTTTTTTTGCAGCACTTAAACCACCAATTATTAAATCAATTATTGTATTAGTGCTTTTAATGTCTCTTTTTCTCATAGCTAATGCAAGTCTTCTTGCTTGATGTTGTGTGAATTTTAAATAAACATTATTTAATAACTTCCAACCTTTTGCTTCGTTGATTGGTTTAGAATTTCCTTGATGTTTTTCCATAACACTATCTAATGTAGGTAGTGGTTCACCAAACTTTCTTTCCCAAACCTTTCCTTCTTTTAAAATTGATTTAAGTTTCATTAGTCTGTTTCTTGTTTTGCTTGATAATTTTTATCAACATAGTTATAAAATGCTGTTTTCTTATCACCTAATTCTGCTGGTGAACTAACTCCGAATTTTTCTAATGCACTTCTAAAGAACTTTGCGTATTTGGTATCATCTTCTGTTATTTTAGTTCCCAACTCATTTTCATTTAAGTCATAATAACGACTTAAAACATTACCCATATCTTCATATAGTGCTGATAGTCTTTGTTGAACTGAACTTGCGTCTTCTGATAACTTACCGAATTGTTTTGATAAGTTTGTTAGTTCTTTCATATTACGATTTACTGTAACTTTATCAAACCAATCTTCTGTTTCTCTTAATGTATGAACTTTAGCTGCATTAGCGATATCAGATAAAGTTTTTGCAGCTTCTTTTAAGTCACCCGATTGATAAATCGTATCACCTAAACTACCGAACTCTTGAATTTTTGATAAAATTTGTTCTGAACTAATTTTAGGTTCACTTTCAAGATTACCATATTTTTCTTTAACCAAATTAGTTAAAGACATATCGTTGTGAAATGCATTTTGTGAAACAACACCACCCGCTAATGTAAGTGTGTGTTCTTTCAATAAATTTTTTAATTTAATTACTTTTGCCATAATTTTTTCCTCGTTAATAAGTATCAACTTATTTAATTTTGATTAAAGTCTTGTGTTCAATCCAGTGTATCTTTTGAAGTTATATTGTAAGTCATCAAAATATACACCTTTTAATTTTTTAACTGAAATTCTTCTTCCACCCCACATTCTTACAAATTCAAGATTATATAAATCTTTTCCTCTGTTGTAATCTACTATAAAATGTGTAATTCTTTTTGAATTTTTACCAATTGACATTGATAATCCTTCATTACCAACACCAAAGTTTTTAGCACCCGTCATAGCAATAAATTTACTTCCACCTAATTGACTTAATATTACTTTTGCTTCTGAGTTACTAACTCTTTCATTCACTCCCTCTCTTCTACGATAATGCCATTTGTAAGCTTTAGTTCCGTCTAAATGTTGGTCTGTGTAATTTCCTTTGGCGGTTATATAAATAAAATCTACAAATTCTTTATTCTTTTTGGCTTTCATTATCCATTTAACTTTACCTCTGTAATGGGCTGGATTTCTATCTCTATCAAAAAACTTTACCGTATCACCAACTTTAACTCCTCTATTTCCTCTTGTAATTCGTCTGGCTTCTTTTACTACTGATTCTTTAAGTGAGTATTTTATCAAATTATCTACGAATTTCTTTTTAACATTGGTTCGTTCACTATCAAATCCTTTTGATAATCTTGCAAGTAATTTATCATTATACTTTCTAAGTATAGGATTTGTTCTCATTGTAGTTTTAAATCTATTATATCTTTTGTCTTCTGGTCTTCCTAATACCGAAAGTAGTTGTGGTAAACCTTGTTTTAAACCTCTTATTTCTTTCTTTCCCAAACCTTTTATGAATTGACTATCCCAATATTGAACAAAATCTCTACCGATTACCATTAATGTTTTTCTATCTCCACTGGTAAAGGCTTCATTTACTGATTCACCATATAGAGTTTTCATTATAAATTTTTCTGCTTTCTTATTACCTTTAAGAGCTAATTTAAGTATCTTGATGTGTTTTTTTCTTTTACTTGAACTATTTCTTGTAAGTTTTTCAACAAAATCTAATAAATCCGCATTATGTAGACCTTGTTGTTTGATATATTTATTAATAGAACTTCCTGGTTCATTAATCATTTTGGATAGTTGTTTGATTAAAATATTTTCATTTACTGATTCTTCTACTGGTTCCCATCCTTTTTTCTTTTTATTTTTCTTTGTTTGGTGTCCAGCTGTGTTAGGTTCACTTCCAGAATCATCCCAATCATAAGTGTCTGGTTCTGCTATTCTACCCATATCTCCTGCACCCATTGAACCTGCGTGATGTTTGGTGAAAGTCGCAATTGAATCAGAAGTTCCCTTTTGTGAATCTGGTTCAGGTTTTATTTTTTTAATCTTTCTTAAATCTTTAATTTTTGTAGGTAAACCTTCTTTTAGTTTTCTATCTTCTTTACCAGTTCCACCAGGTGTTTTTAATTTTTTTCCATCAACACTTTGTGTATAACCACAAGTTTCAACATAATCTTCTTTCACAAACCTCTCATAATTATCGTCACCCGGCATATAACCTTTTTTCAATGCTGCCATATGTTTTGCGTGTTTTTTTGGGTCTTCTTTTGTTTTCTTAACTTTTACAATATTTCCGTCTCCATCGACAGTATAATTCTTACTTCTTATTTTCCTTGCTCTTTTTTCTCTTTCTTTATCGTGAGCCGCTTGTTTTGCTTTTTTACTACCAGGGTGAGCTTTTACATATTTCTCTTTATCTGCTTTACTTAATCTATCGAACCAATCCTCTTTAATCATTTGTGTTATTTCTTTTCTGATTTTTTGACGAAGGTATTGTTCTACCTTTTTAGGAAGTCCTTTGTGTTTTGTTGATGCGAAATCCTCAACATCTTTTTCTTTCATATCTTCTGCTGCATCTTGAGCGGATTTTGAAAATTTAGATGCTGGTTCATCACCTTGTTGGATTGACCTAACAATCCCCATAAATTTTTGTTGTTGTTTTGATTTAGCAGGCATTAATCTCTTGGCCCTCTAACCATTATTTTTCTGTTGGCTTGGTTGTCCATTGCTCTAAACTCATCATTAACATATCTTTGTGTAAACCCTTTTTGATTAGTAAGTAACTTATGAACATCTCGTGTTAATTCAAATCCACCAAAATCTCCAATAAGTCTTTGTCCTATCTTTTTACCTTTTGTTTGTTTGAAAACTGATGATACTTTTTTATTATTGAATTTTAAATATACTTTATATAAATGTGTCAATT
>VTLG01017197.1_pt1 | contig 11042 bp, 18 predicted proteins | sample 4694571 | NCBI WGS metagenome assembly VTLG01 (sample SAMN12604809, study PRJNA352737) | marine metagenome | biome: ENVO:00000447; feature: ENVO:00000209|ENVO:00000569|ENVO:01000036; material: ENVO:00002151; isolation source: viral sequences binned using virsorter ... | reverse complement strand
TGTGAGTAATGCTCATTTAATTTGTTATCATTCATATCACTAGGTATAATTCTATTATCTATTATTCCTTGTATTTCTAATAAATCTTTTACTTTCATTTTTAATCCTTTCTTTGTATTAGTTTGGCATATTTTATACCCACAATGTTAATTCATTGGGACAGGTATGTTTTTACATCTGGTAGCCTGTAGCCTCTACCTTTTATAAACTTATGACTAGATGAAACCATAAAGTTTCTCGCTAGCTGTTTAGATAAGGATTTTTAAGAGTTTTCATTATCAGAAACCAAACTAATATATCTCATATATTCCCATTAATTTATAAGTCAATAGAAAAAAGAAAAAAAATAACTTGACTTTTATTTTATCCTAATTATATGGGAATAATAGAAAGGATAATTATGAAGAAGTACACAGTAATTCAAACTTATACAGCTCAAGACATTTGGAAGAATGTCGAAGCAAAAGATAAACAAGAAGCCATTGATATATGTATGGGTGGTCGTGATGTTGATGAAACCAATCACGAAGACACATTTACAGAAGTTGAAGAAGTAAAATGAAGAAATTAAAATTTATCAAATCTAAAAAGTTATTAAATATTGATAATAACGCCAAAACTGTAAAAGGCCAAAAATATGGATATTTAACAGCTATTCTCTATCTTGCTCCTAGTAATGAAAGCGGATTTAATGTTTGTCCTCAAGCTTCTAATGGTTGTAAAAAAGCGTGTTTATATACGGCCGGACATGGCGCTTTTGATAATGTTAAGCAAGGGCGAATAAATAAAACGAGGTGGTATATTCAAGAAAGAGAAACATTTTTAAATCAAATACGAAAAGAAATTAAATCATTTATAGCAAAAGCTGAAAGTAGAAATTTAGTCCCTTGTATAAGATTAAATGGCACTTCTGATATATCATGGGAAAATACAGGATTAATGGAAGAATTTAAAAATATTACTTTTTATGATTATTCAAAAATCTATAAAAGGGCTTTATCTTATGTTAATGGGAAGTTACCTAGTAATTATCATATTACATATTCATTAAATGAAGATAATAAAAAAGAAGCATTTGATATTTTGAAAAAAGGCGGAAACATATCAGCTGTATTTAGAAAATCACTTCCAAAAAAATACAAAGGATATAAAGTTATAAACGCTGATTTACATGATTTGAGATTTTTAGATATTAAAAATACGATTGCGGGATTAGTAGCAAAAGGAAAAGCCAGAAAAGATTATTCTGGTTTTGTGCTTGACAGTTAATTACTCCCATGTTAATGGGAAATAAACCATAACAAGAAAGGAAAAATTATGGCCGAAATGAAAGTATATCAAAGAGATCATTTTAGAAGTAAAATAAATGAACTTTTAAATCCTGAAATAGAGAAAGAGGAAATGTTGTTGTCCTCTACTATTGCGGATATGACCGAATCAGCGGAAAAAAATCTAGCTAAAAAGATTGGCGCTGATGTAATTATAACTGATTTAGAAGAAGCCGAACAGGAACTTGAAAAAGCTAGAAACAAAGCTAGGACTTTTTTTAGGCGTGTTTCAAGAAAAAGAGTGTCTTATAAAAAATCTTTAAGTTATGATTTTGACAGGTCTGAAAGATCAGATAATGTTACTCCTAGAAAATGTAAAGAACAAATTAGAACTTGGGCTGAAAAACTGGCTGAAAAAGAAGCTGAAAAACTTCCTATTGGAAAGCGTATATCATATTTAAGGGCGGTTAAAACTAACGCCAATGATAGCGTTATGGAAGCCCACGTTGGTTCAGATTTAAAAGATTTACTAGGGGATATATTAAAACCGCTTGGATTGTCTTGGCAACGTCCACTTCCAGCGATTGCTCCTCCAAGTGAAGATAGACCAGAAGATTAAAATTATTATCTTGACACTATCTCAATATCATGGGATAGTGTCATTTTAAGAAAGGAAAAATTATGGGCGGAATGAGTGATTTAGATTTAAGTATTAGAGAACTAATATTTGAGGGAACGCTAGAAGAAAACATAAAAGAAAATGTTGGAACGAAAATTAAAATAAAAGATTATACTCACATTGTAAGTGAGAAAGAAATTAGAGATTATTATTATTGGTATAGAGAAAATGAGTGATATAGAATATGAAAGATATGCTGAACAACAAAGAGAAAATTGTTTAGAAGAAATATATTTACAAATTGCTACACATTATGATGGCGATACTATTGAAAGTATTGTTGATAATGTATGGGATAAAGTTGTTTCACCTTTTGAAAACTACATTAAATTTGTTGATAAAGATGATGTAAAAGAATTAGTAATAGAGTATGCAGATCAATTAAGATAAGAATTTTATAATAATGACAACTAAACCAGAAACAATCTTTGGGCGTGATATAATGAAAAATATTGACGCCCAATGGACGAGAATTGAAAATAGACATGGTGGTGGCGTGCCAGATTTATACGGAATTAAGGACGGAATATCAATTTGGCTTGAATTAAAATGTATTAAACAAAATTCAATTAATCTTTCTCCTCTACAAATCTCATGGAATTACAAGCATTTCCAAGAAAATGGAAAAAATTATTATATTGTCAAAGATACGAGGTCAAAGGTTCTCAAACTGTACAGCGGGGACAAAGGCCGAGAGTTAAAGGATCTGGGTTTCAAATGTCCTTGTTCATTGCAACTTGAACCGCCAACCGATTGGAGCGAGTTAGAGAGTTATATATTTTCCTGAACCAATAGTTATGGGCATGGTTTCAGGATCCACGAGCCGCGATTTAGTTTCCTTTCTTCGTGGCTCAAAAAACTTGGGCGATTGATCTTCCGACAGTCGCCCATTTTTTACTTGACTTGTGTATAACTATCCTATATACATGGGATAAGGCAAAAGGGAAAAACTCATTAACCGAGATAAAAACAAATTTTGCCTTGACAAAGATTTATTATCCTATATAAGTGGGATAATAATTAGAAAGGATTAAAAATGAAACACTTTATACAATACTTTTCGAATAAAGATCAAAAGTTAATTAAACGAGAATTGGATATGCTTGATCCAAAGAACCGAGAATTTATCGCCAAAGGTTCGGGCAATACTTGTAAAGTTTATTTTGATAAAGATAAACAAGGTTATAGAACCGCAACAAATAATTGGTTCATATCGAAAGAAGCTTAAAAAAGACTTGACACTTGTTCCATTGTCCTATAAACATGGGACAAGTTAAAAGAAAGGAAGCAAAATGACTGAAAAAGAAAAAGAATATTTTATCGCGCTAACTCAAACAGTTAAATTGATTCAGGAGTGTATTTTTAAAGTTGATGAACGACTTAAAAAGTTAGAAGAAGTTTTACCCGATAATTTTTTTAACAAACCAGAAAGGAAACAAGAAGAAGAACTAAATGCCTGATTTAAGAATACAGACAGCTATTGATAATGGAGATTTGCCTGAACAATTAGAATTGTTCGAGGAATATGATTCAAAGAAAATGTGGAAAGAATATCTTCGTTATTATTACAAACATCTATTTAACATACTCGATAAGGAGCGATTAAAAGAATTTTTAAAAGAACGCGATAACAAATAGTTTCATAACCTCCTTACTATGAAAAAAAGGCCTTGACAAAAGGCCTTTTATATCCTATAAAGTTAGGATAAATAGAAAGGAAACAAAAATGAAAAGACTTAACGAAAAAACAAATGAACCATTTAAAATGCGTGATGTTAGAAAGGATGGATATATTTTTGATTGTTATATAACTTCAGTAAAGCAAAAAAATGGATATTATAAAGAAATGTGGAGAAGTCCACAGGGTTTTAAAAAAAGAATGAGAAGAAAAAGTGAAAGAAAAAAAGAAATAAATAAAATAATATCTGATGACCTTAATAAAATTAAAACTGATAGTGGATGTGCTTACTGTGGTTATAATGAAAATGCAGTAGCTTTAGATTTTCACCATATAAACCCCAAAGAAAAATCTGTAGAAGTTTCTAGAGTTTGGAAAACAGGGTGGAAACAACAAGAAAAAGCTAGAAAAGAAATGGAAAAATGTATTCTATTGTGTGCTATTTGTCACCGCATAGAGGAACAAAAACTTAGAAAGGAAACAAAATGACTAGAAAACATTTCGAAGAGTTCGCAGAATTACTTGCAAAACATACTGTAACAAATCAATTGATCATTGACCTTTGTCAAATATTCAAGAAGGATAATCCAAGATTTGATGCTTCAACTTTTATTTATTATTATCAAGATAAAAAAACTAAACTTCAAAATAAACAAAATGAAAATGGTAATAAATCGAAATTTGGTAAAGAAGCAATGAAAGAATTTATAGAGAATATGCAACAATAACCTTGATCCGTGGCCCTAGTTTTGATAGACTATGGCCACGATTAATAGAAAGGAACAGAATGAATACTTACAAAGACGAAGAATTAAACTTCATAATTAATGAAAAGAAAATAAAGGTCTTTCATTATTTTGATGAGGAAACAGGCAAGTATATTAAAGACCAGCACAATGGCAATGGCATTGAAGAAATAAAGTCCATGATTAAAGATGAATTAGATAAGGGCGAGGTTGATGGTTATTATCCTTATAATAATTTTGAAAGCAGATTAAGTTGGAGAATAGAAGATAACAAAGTAACTAAATAACCAAGCACCACGAACCGAGAACCCCGCACAATGTAGCGGGGTTTTTTTATGTCTAGACCTAACACATATTGACACACCCCCCTACACCCCTAAATAGTATAATAGGTTCTTTTTTTTTCTGCTACGGGCCATGTTCCAGACAAACACACACCCCTAAATACGTACAAACTAAAATATTGATTATCCCATAAAAATATTATATAAATTTTTATCATATGGTTAATCAAACCGAGGTAGAGCTTCAAGCTCAACTAATACAAGAACATTTGAAAAAGCTGGATAATGCTGAAAAAAGTTTCATACCTTTTGTCAGACATGTTTGGCCAGACTTTATCTCTGGATATCATCACAAAAAAATTGCAAAAAAATTTGAGGACATACGGGATGGTAAAATTAAACGTTTAATTGTTAATATGCCGCCCAGACATACAAAGTCTGAGTTTGCTTCTTTCTTGTTTCCTTCTTGGTTAGTGGGCAATAATCCACAACTCAAGATAATTCAAACAACACATAATACAGAACTTGCCGTTAGGTTTGGTCGTAAGATGAAGAACCTTATTGATAGTCAAATCTATCAACAAGTTTTTGATGAAGTCGCAATCTCTGCTGACAGTAAAGCAGCGGGACGTTGGGAAACAAACAAAGGCGGTGAGTATTTTGCAGCGGGCGTTGGTTCAAGTATCACGGGCCGTGGTGCAGACTTACTCATCATTGATGATCCACACAGTGAGCAAGATGCTCTATCCGAAACAGCATTTGATAATGCTTATGAATGGTATACATCGGGACCAAGACAACGTCTACAACCAGGCGGTGCAATTGTTATTGTTATGACGAGATGGTCCGTGAAAGATTTAACAGGAAGATTAATTGAAGCTCAAGCAAAAGAGCCTAAAGCAGACCAGTGGGAGGTTATAGAGTTTCCTGCCATACTACCAAGTCAAAAACCTATTTGGCCAGAATACTGGGACATTGATTCATTGACCGCGACCCGTGCTTCACTAACAGAACAAAAATGGCAAGCACAATGGCAGCAAAATCCAACAGCAGAAGAAGGCAGTATCATTAAGCGTGAGTGGTGGAAAACATGGGACGAGGATGAGGTACCAGACTTAATACACGTTATACAATCTTATGATACAGCGTTCAGTAAAAAAGAGACAGCCGATTACTCAGCTATTACAACATGGGGAGTCTTTAGTCATCCAAGTAAAGGCAGCCCGCAAATAATACTACTTGATGCAGAAAAAGGAAGATGGGAGTTTACAGAGCTAAAAAAACATGCTATGGAAAAATACAAGTACTGGGAACCGGAAACTGTTATCGTCGAAGCAAAAGCTTCTGGACTTCCTTTGACAGATGAGTTAAGATCATCGGGAATACCCGTTGTGAACTTTACTCCTAGCAGAGGAAATGATAAACATGTTCGGGTAAATTCAGTAGCGCCAATGTTTGAATCGGGCCAAGTATGGTGTCCGGATGAAAGGTGGGCGCAGGACGTTATAGAGGAGTGTGCAGCTTTCCCTTTTGGCGATCATGATGACTACGTAGATTCAACTACGCAAGCTCTCATGCGGTACCGCCAAGGCAACTTTGTTCAACTTCCCGATGACTACTACGACGAACCGCGAAACACGGAGCCAATGGAGTATTACTAATGAGTTTAGACACAGACAAAATAAAAGACACAGACAAAATAAAAAAATCTAAAGCTACAGGACCTATAAGATATAATTTAAAACCGGGTCAAGCATTGTATGATAGTGAAGGAAATCTTATTGCTGAAATGCCGGGGGCTATTTCTGAAAAAGAATTAGCAATGCTTAAAAAAGCAGAAGAAAAAAAAGAAAAAAAATCTGGACCAGATTTAACCAACAGAGCTAAAGGCGGTATGATAAATAAATACGCTAAAGGCGGATCAGTTAACAAAAATAAAATGATCACAACTAAAGGTTGGGGAGCATCAAGAAAAACATAATGGTACAACAAAGAAGCAGACAACAATCTTTAGCAGACGAAGCTAAACAAGATACAGGGTCATCAGTATCAAGTTTAAAAAGCATAGCTAATCTTATAGAGAGTCTTAGAGAAAAAAATATTCCTAAAGTTGCGGATAGTCCATATCTTGAAAAAGGACCTGCTCCAATAATTAATATTGATCCAAAAATGTTAGAAGAAAAAGGACCTGCTCCAACAATACCTTTTGATCCAAAAGAGGGAATAGAACTTTTATCATCAAAAGAAAGATATATGATTAATGGTATGCCTACTACAAAAGAAGGATTTGAAATGTTTACCAATAAATTTATGAGATTAAATGATCAAGGTAAAATGATGTATGAAATGTTGATTGAAAAAAATCCAGACGCAGGTGCTGAAACAATTTTAGATCTAATAATGAAAAGACCAGAATTTTTAAGTGGTGAAGAAACAGTGGGAGATATGCTTGAAGAGAGAACACAAAGTAAAGCAAACGGTGGTATAGTGTCACTGTTTGGAAATATGTAATGAGTTACCAGTCGGCCAAAAACGCACACACCTCTGACTGGGTTAGTCGCATGGCGGTGAAAGCCGCCACTGCGATGGAAAAATAAAATGGTAGAAGAAGTTAAAAAAGGAATTAAAGGCATAAGAGTACCAAGTAAGCGTATCAGTGATACAATTGGTGATGACTTGTTTAAGAAAAAAGTACTGCAAGCAGGATTTGATAGTTTGAGTGACTTTAATCAAACATTTAAAGCAGCGGGCGGTGATCTTGGCGACGCGGCTAATAAAACAAAATTTTTGAATTCTTACTTACCAAAAGACGTAGCGCCATATAGAAACATTATAACTGATAGATTAAAATCAAAATATGAAATACTATCTGGTGGTGCAACACCGGGAACAGTTGGTGCACCAGAAAATAAAGTTTATTGGCAAGCAGCTTCTGCCGCGGAAAAAGAAGCGATAGAAAAATTTCCAGAAGACACAAAAGTAAATAAACAAAAAAGATTAACATACGTAAAAAAATATTTGAAGAGTGCAGGCGTACCAGCAAAGTGGCTACTTAATAATTTACCTAAAATGGGATTGTATGCAACGGCTGGCGCAGCAGCGCCTATTAGTGCAATAGCGTCAGCTCTGCTATATATAGGAACATCTAAACCTGCTGGAGCAGGATCCACGATTGATTCAATGGAAGAATCATTGAAAGATAAAGTATTACGTGATATAGACTTTAGTGCACCAAGTGTTAATGCACAACTACTAGAACAAATGAGTCAAGATGATGTGATGAAAAAAGGAGGCGGTATGATGAATATAAACAATATGATTAGACCACTTGGTTACAAAGAAGGAACCAGAGACGGAACACTTGTTGGTGATGAGGAAAAAAAATCTTTTTCACAAAGAATTTATAATATGTTAGCTCCTAATGAAAAAGAGTCAGACGAACAATTAAGATTACAAGGTATTAATCCTTCTTCCGTTCCACTAGAAGAAAGATCCATAGCTGAAAATAATCCAGAGGGTATTTTACAAGGATTAGCTAGAGAAATATTCGGAATAGGAAAAAAAGCTGAAGGATCTGATTTAAGTAGAATGGCAGGAATAGAAATTAGAAAATTAAATAAAGAAATAGAATTATTAAGGTTAGATGAATTCTTAAATCCAGATAAGGATAATTCAAAAGCTATTCAAGGTAAAATGAATTTAAGAGAATATTATGAAAGTTTAGGAAACTAATGGCCATAGAAAAAGAAAACCAAGATTTAATTGATCTTGAAATAGAAAAAGCATCGGAGCAAGAAATAACATCACCAATGATGGAAGGTGATGCGTTGATGTTGGATGATGGTTCAGCAATTGTAAACCCTGCAGAAGATACATCACCAGAAGGTGCATTCAATGCAAACCTCGCCGAATTTATTCCAGACGATGAATTAGAAGCACTAGCATCAGACTTAGTTAGTGATTATGAATATGATAAAGACGCAAGAGCCGATTGGCTTAAAACATATACTGATGGCTTAGATTTATTAGGTTTTAAATATGAAGATAGATCTAAACCATTTGCTGGAGCAACAGGTGTTACACATCCATTGCTAGCAGAAACCGTTACACAATTTCAAGCGCAAGCGTATAAAGAGTTACTACCTCCCGAAGGCCCTATCCGTACACAAATAGTAGGTGAAATTAATCCAGAGATTGAACAACAATCACAGCGTGTAAAAGAGTTCATGAATTATCAGATTAGTTATGAAATGGAAGAGTATGATCAAGAACTTGATCAGATGCTTTTTCATTTACCACTAGCGGGTAGTGCCTTTAAAAAAGTTTATTATGATGCAGTGAAGGGTAGAGCGGTATCAAAATTTGTACCAGCAGAAGATGTGGTGATGCCATATGTTTCTACTGATATGGAATCATGCGAACGTATTACTCATGTTGTTAAAACAATGGGTAACGAATTACGTAAAAAACAAGTAAGTGGTATGTACCGTGATATTGATGTGACTATGTCACCAACAGAAAAAAATGAAGCGGGTGAAAAGTATGATGAACTTGATGGCATAAGAGAAACACAAAATGCAGAAGACATAGTACTTTTAGAGTTTCATTGCGATTTAGACATACCTGGTTTCGAAGATAAAAACTCGCAAACAGGAGAAGCAACTGGTATAAAGCTACCATATGTTGTCACTGTTGATGAAGGATCTGGAAAGGTATTATCTATTTATAGAAACTACAATGAAACAGATCTCCTTCGTAAAAAGATACAATATTTTGTTCACTATAAGTTTTTACCTGGCCTTGGCTTTTATGGCTTTGGTCTTATCCACATGCTCGGGGGTCTCTCAAGAACAGCTACGTCAGCCCTCCGTCAACTTATCGACGCTGGTACGTTGTCCAATCTCCCTGCAGGTTTTAAAGCAAGAGGGTTGCGCGTTAGAGATGATGACCAACCGCTCCAACCAGGAGAATTCAGGGATGTAGATGCACCGGGAGGCGCGATCCGCGAATCCTTGATGTTGATACCTTATAAAGAACCAAGTCAAACTCTTTTTGCACTACTTGGATTTGTTGTTGATGCAGGTAGACGTTTCGCGTCTATTGCAGATAACAAAATGGGCGAAGGCTCACAAGCAAATCCTGTAGGCACAACAATGGCAATCATGGAACGCGGCACGAAAGTGATGAACGCTATTCATAAACGATTACATTACGCACAAAAAGTTGAATTTAAATTATTATCAAGAGTATTTGCAGAAAGTTTACCTGCTGAGTATCCTTATGCTGTTCGAGGCGGAAATAGAGTTATTAAACAACAAGACTTTGATGAACGCGTCGACATACTCCCTGTTTCTGATCCAAATATTTTTTCTATGGCGCAGCGTGTTACATTAGCACAAACACAAATGCAAATGGCAACATCTAATCCGCAAATGCACAACATGCATGAAGCGTATAGACGTATGTATGAAGCACTAGGTGTAAGAGATATTGATATGATCTTACCACCACCACAACAACCACAACCAGAAGATCCAGGAATGGAAAATTCTAAAGCACTACAAATGATGAAGCTACAAGCATTTCAAGGACAAAACCATGCAGCACATATAAATGCACACCAAGCATTTATGAGTTCATTTTTAGTTGCAAATAATCCACCAACAATGGGAATATTACAATCACATATCTCTGAACATATTGCGATGATGGCAAGAGAAGAGATAACAGCTAAAAATGCACAGGCAATGGAAGAACAAGCACAACAATTTGGTGGACAAATACCACCAGAACTTATGCAACAATTCCAAATGCAAAATGAAACAGAAATTGCAGAGAGAATTGTAAAAATGACAGAGGAATTAGTAGCAGAAGAACAAGAATATCTTGGTCAAAAAGATTCTGATCCATTAATTGACTTAAAACAACAAGAACTTAACCTTCGTGCACAAGAAATTCAGCAAAATAAGGACATTGCAGAACAAAAATTAGACTTAGATGCGGAAAAATTAAACTTTGAAGGTCAAAAACTAGAACAAAAGGATGAAATGGACAGAGAAAAGCTACAAAGCCAAGAAGATCAAGCAGATCTACGAGCAGAAGTAGCTTTACGAGGACAAAGGAGACAAAAAAATGAACGTTAGACTTAGTAAAGATATAATTGCAAAATTAAGGAAGAAATATAAACGTCAAGTAGGCACTAAAGTAGGCGATTCAAAAAAAATAATGCAACAACTAACAAAAGGTGCTAGTATACCTACGTATATGGCAAAAGATGGAGGTTATGTTGCAAAAAAAGGTAAAAAAGTTGTTAAAAAAAGAAAAACTACCAAAAAAAAGTAGTCCAAAAGCAATTTTAGATGAAGTGTTTGCTTTTGCGGACCAACA
>VTLG01010250.1_pt1 | contig 11043 bp, 28 predicted proteins | sample 4694571 | NCBI WGS metagenome assembly VTLG01 (sample SAMN12604809, study PRJNA352737) | marine metagenome | biome: ENVO:00000447; feature: ENVO:00000209|ENVO:00000569|ENVO:01000036; material: ENVO:00002151; isolation source: viral sequences binned using virsorter ... | reverse complement strand
TGTGCCATTGAGCATTTAGTATTTTCAACCTTTTCACTAATTATAAAATCTAATTGTTCTTGTACTTGATCCTTACATTCTTCGTATTCTTCTTCTGCCTTTAGTTTATTTTTATCTAAAGCGTTAAGATAGACTAGAATTATTTCAGAATTAAATACTTTAGGTCTATGTTCAATGTATTTATCTAATGAATCTTTATCACTCATTAATCACCTAATTGATGTTCGTATTCCTCTGGATTAAATTCAGTAGCTGATCCTTGACTCCATTCTTGTTCGGATTGTGGCAACTGATCGTCCATATCATTATTTTGTTGATACGATTGTTTAGGTTGATTGAATGATGGATTTTGTTTTCGCTTATCGTAATAAGGAAATAATTTCCATTCATTAGTTTTACCTTGATAATAACCTTTTAATACTAGGTTTTGATTATTCAAGGTCACTACTAAAATACAACCATCTTTTTTAGTGGCTGTTAATTTAGCAGATCCTCCATTACTATCATTTGATTTTTTTTGATAGTTGTTATTGTACTGTGCTTTTTGATACTGCATCAGATTCTCCTTTTTTTGTTTTTAGTTTTTGCTTCCATTCTTTTAATTTTACAGAATGTTGTTTTTCAAACTCTTTTAGCTTCAAACATAATTTGAATGCTTCAAGATAATCTTGATCGTCAACATTGAAACTCATAAAAGAAATAGGAGCTTCTTTATCTTTAGGAATATTTAATAATCCTAAAAATTCTATTTTAAGGTTTGTACTATCTTCAACCATTTTTTTATATGCAAATAATTGTACAGGATAATTAGCATATTCAATTGTTTTAGATGTTTTAAAATCAATAATGCCATATTTACCATTCTTTTTGCATATTAGATCAACTGTACCACATGATTGAAGTTCTTCGGAATAAAAAGTTCTTTCTGTATGAATTACTTCATATTTCATTTTACCCCACCATACCTTAAATTTTTTGAACATTGTTTTTAATGGCTCTGATTTAGGTATAACTATTTTTTTTTTGTGTATTAAATCTTCACAAAGTTGATGCATCATTGTTCCTGTTTTAGCATCTCTTTCTGAAAGTTCTTTTACCTTATCTTTAAGACTTGAAGTATATTTATTTATTTCGTCAATAGCATATCCATCATCACTCATTTGCCATTCTACTGCTTCAATAGGTTTCTTTTTAGCCCAACCTACTAATCCATCTTTACCAAATCTTGGATCAATAACAGAAGTACAACCATTCATAATTTCGCCATTGACTTCATATCTTCTTTTTTTTTCGTAAGGATTAAATTTAATTATATTATTGTGTTTATCTTTATATACTTTACTTGACATATTTCCTCCTAGTTAAGTACAGAGTGTCCTCTGTTTTTCATACAATTTCTGTAAAGCTTAGGATAATCATATTCTGCCTTTGGACTCAACCAAAATGTGCCAGCTCTTAAATAATAATTCCATACATATTTACTGCCTTCAAGAATATTATTTGTATTATCTTTAGCTAAATATTCACAGTGTTGTAGATCGTTTGTTATTTCATCTGATTTAGAATAATCAAATGTTCCGCTTCTTCCTGATGTATCAATAACAGGCTTATAAGTGCAACTTGCTAAGAATAGCATCAAAAATATTTTTATCAGCTTCATGTTTCTTTTTCCTCTCTAGTTTAAAATCCTTTAATGATTTAGCATCAGAATTATAAATATCTATTACTTCATCAAAATAAGGACTATCTGGCGAACAAGTTAAATTTTTTCTTTCTACAATTCTATTGATCGCTCCGATTCTTTTATCTTTCCAATCTATAGCCATTTTCTATCCTTTATATATTTTTTGATTTCTTTCAAATCTTTAAATTTGATATCAAGACCACAAGGGTAATACATATTAAAGATAGAATTACTATCTTCTGGGTGGTATCTATGAAGAGTCCATTGTCCTAATCTTGGATATTCTTTATCATAATAAGCATTAAATATTTCTGCTCCAAAATAGATAATATACAGATCTCTATCTTTACCTTTATTTATTTTTATTTTCATATAATTACTCCGATTATTATTCCGATTGATAGCCCTAGCACGAATGCTAGAGCTATATATTTTTTTATTATAGGGAAGAGTTTCATCTATCTTGCTCAATAAACTCAACTGTTAATTTTACCTTATGATCGAAATGTTCGATTGATTCGCTATAAGTTTCTAATAAAGGAATTAATTTTTTTAGAGTAATCCCTTTACAATTAAGATGATGTTCAACCATTAGCTTTTTGCTTTTTTTTCCATCTTCATAAGGTTTATTTACTGAAACTATTTCTGCTTCATCTAAATAAATCATATCAACTCCTTAGATTTAAAATTGCAATTTAGGAAATCTGTAATTTCATAATTTTGTCTATAAATGAAATTTAATGTAGTATTTCCATCTCTTTGTATTGCAGTCACAATTTTATTTTTATCTGATTGATATAATTCTGGAGTAGCTTCAGAATATTCATCTAAAAATTGCGAAAGATTATCTGATTCAGAATCGCCATTAAATATTTTGATTCTGCCATTTAGATAAAATGTAGTAGTTACTTTTTTCATTTATCCTCCGATCTGATTTGTAGGTTTATAATGATCTTCCAAATATTCGTAATTTGGATTTAAAACTAATTCTTCAAAATGAGCATCTAAATGTCCCATTTTAAAATAAGTTTTCTTTAGCTTTAAATGTTGTTTTCTAGGACTAAAATCATAATAAAATTTTTCTATATAAGCTAATGCTTCTGAATAGCTATTTAGAACAATTTCATCTTCGATTGTCCAGCAAACATCAAGGGTTTCTTGTTGTTTATTAAAAGTACCTAGATCCCAATTTGATTTATATTTATTCATTATTTATCCTCCGATTTAAGTTGGATTTGTGATTGATGAAAAACTGGATAGCTTCTAAATTCTGAATCTTTGCCAGAATCTTGAACTAATCTAGTTAATCTTGCTACTGCTTTTGATCCTTTGATAACTTTTGCTCCCATCTTTCTAGCTTGATTGAATGTGCAAAAACCACCTGTTAATTTAGTAGCTTCTAATCTTTCAAGATTTTTTCCTTGAAAAGATTCTTTTGTATATAAGTTATAGTATGTCATATGTTTCCTTTTGTTAGTTAATGAATTATTTGTATCAAATTGAATGCACATTAAAACCGTTAAAAACTCAATAAAATCAACGCTAATACGATAAAAAATTCAATGATTAGTGGAAAATTAGTAATAATTTCAAATCAATAATAGATTGAATCTTTCGTAAAAATTTTTTATAGATTGCTAATAATGATAAAATCGGATAATCACGAAAGAGAACGTAAAATTTTTTTCTTAAAAATCTATGTTCCCTTTCTAGTTAATAACGTGGCGAGTTCCGATTTCTCGCCACTTAACAATCAGGAAAAACAATGGAAAAACTACAGATAGCTCAAATGCTATATGCTCAAAGAATATCTAAAAAAAAGACGCAGACTCAAGTTGGAAAAGTATTAGGAGTTACATTCCAACAAGTTCAGAAATATGAAAAATCTGCAAATGGTATTCCGAGTACAAAACTTTTGAAATTTTGCAATCATTATAAAATAAATGTTTCTGAATTTCAGAATGGCGATCCGTATGGTGTAATACAAAGTTCAGATATACACCCAGCTGTAAAAGAAAAACATTATATAAATCTGAACGAACTAGAAACTAAAATAAACAGGGAGCAAAAATATGATAAAGATAGAAGTCACAAAGATATGGTTGGGCAAAGTCTCAATCCGAGAACATATTTATAAGAAAGCATTAAGAAAAAGAGAATCAATAGGTATTGTTCATGGAAAAGAATATATGTTTATTCCATATGAAAATCTAAAAAAAGCTAGGATCTATACAGATCAATCATTTAAAAGTAAGTATAATGATAAATCTTACAGATTAATTGATTTTGAATGGAAACCTTACAAAGAAGCTGATAAGAATCAAGGTAATTTATTATGAGTGAAAAATTTTTAGATTATACAAAAGATGACATAACTCAACAGGCTACTCCAGAAGAATATTATTTTTCAAGGTCTAAAAATCAATGGATCATGGTTTCTGATATGTCTGATATGCATGTTAGAAGAGCATTTAAAAGACTTTTAAGAATGATAAGACTCAATCAATTAGTTGAAGTTGATGATGTTTCAAAAAATACAATTTATCAAGTTAAAATCACAGAAGAACTTAATAAAATAAAAGCACATTGTGATGAAATTAAGAGGGTTGTAGATGGATAAAAAAGAATGGCAAGAACATTGTAAATGGCTTGATACTTTTAGGGGTAAAATTATAAGTGGATATAACGAATATGGCGAAAAAAAAACCAATAAAAAAAACATCAAAAAAAATAAAACGAAAAAAAATAATTAGTGGATATTATTTTGATGGAAAAAGAGAAAAAACGTTATATGAAAAAAGAACATAAAAAAAGATTCGATCAATTAAAACAGATAGGTTGTATAGCTTGTAAAACTAAATATGGAAAATTTTCAGATCCGATAATTCATCATATTAGAAAGCATACAGGACTTTCATTAAGACCTAGCCATGATGATACAATTCCATTGTGTCCTCAACATCACAATATGGGAAATCAATCTGTACATTTGAATCGTAAAGCATTTGAGCATCTATTTGGAACAGAGCTCGAATTACTAAAAGAAACAAACTTAAATATAATTCAATTAGAAAGGGAGGATATATTTTATGGAGGAATCAAAGAATAAGTTTCACGCATTGCAATTATTTACAGATACATTTGCCGCTGAAACAGTACATCTTACAAATGAACAAGTAGGAATCTATATAAGATTATTATGTTTTGCTTGGACTAAAAATGCAAAACCTTTTACATCAGAATCAGCTTATAGAATTTGTCAATGTAAAAATGAAGATTGCGAAATCCAAGTCGCTGAAGTTTTAGAAGAATTTTTTAAAGTTAAAAGTGGTGAAGGTTGGACTCATAAAAGATTGACAGCAGAACATGAATATTTGACAGCGAAATATAAAAAAAGATCGGAGTCAGGTAGGAAAGGCGGTCTTGCTAGAAGCAAAAATCAAGCACCTATACCTATACATATACCTATACCTAATAATAATAAATATGATCCTGTCTTTGAGAATCTATGGAGTAGTTTAAATAGAAAAAAAGGCTCAAAATTTCAAGCTCATAAAATTTGGCTAAAACTATGGTCAAAAGGTATTTTGAAAGAAACAGATACGCCAGAGCTTATAAATGCATACAATAATCAAACTAAAAATATACAAGATGACACATTTATACCACATTTTACAACATGGCTAAATCAACATAGATGGGAAAATGACGAAAAACAAGAAATTCCAGATTTAGTAAAAAGATTGGAAGATTTAGGATATGTGCACTATGCTAGAGATGGAAATATACAAAAATTTATGAAAGATGGAAAATATTATAAAGTTGATGTATATGATGAAAAACATCAATTAGTATTAGATAATGAAAAAGAAAAAAGCGAAATACAGGCACATTGAAATCAATAAAAAGAAATATTACTTTTATTCAATCATATGGCACGATATTTTAGGAGATTCAGGGCATGCTTCAGAAAAAGAATTTAAAGCTATGAAACCAGCTCAAATGACAACAAATGCTTATGTATTTAGTAAAGATAAGAAAGAATTAAAAACTTTTTCTAGCTTTGATGATGAAACTTTTTCTGATAGAAATGTATTTCCTATAGGCTGTATTATAAAAATGGAAAAAATTCTTTTATGAAGATCGAATTAATACCTTTAGAATCTTTAACACCTTACATAAATAATCCACGAAAGAGTCTCAATGTTGACAAAGTTGCAGCATCAATCAAAGAATTTGGATTTCAACAACCTATTGTAATAAATGCAGATAAAACTATCCTTGCTGGACATACAAGATATTTTGCATCTAAAAAATTAGAATTGAAACAAGTTCCATGTGTGATAGCTGAATTAGATGATACTAAACAAAAAGCATATAGAATAGCAGATAATAGAGTTTCGGAAGATAATCAGTGGGATTTTCCATTATTAAATTTAGAAATAGAAGATTTAAAAAAAGATAATTTTAGTTTGCCTATTTTAGGTTTTACTGAAGAAGAGCTTAAAAAATTTATGTCAGTAGATACATTCAATCCCACTGATAAAGAAGATCAATCACAAATAGATGAATCATCACAAAAGATTTGCGAGGATTGTGGAAAAAAATTGGCAGAATAGAGATTTATATATTGATTATTGTTCACAGAAAGCTAGCGAATATTCTGTATATAAATGGCATTATTCAAAGCGAATGCCTAAATCAAAATTAGTAAGATTCGGTGTATGGGAAAAAGGCGAATTTAAAGGATCTGTTATATATGGACTAGGTGCTAATCCTAAATCAGGTGCATTTTTACAAATAAATAATTTTGAATGTCCTGAATTAGTAAGAGTAGCTTTAGCTCAACATAAAAACCCTGTATCTAAAATTGTTTCATATACATTAAAAAAGATGAAAAAAGATTATCCTAAATTAAAAGCGATAGTATCATATGCGGATCCAGAACAAGATCATAAAGGTAAAATATATCAAGCTATGAATTGGTATTACATTGGTGAAACATCTAAAGCTAAAGTTTATATTATTAATGACAAAGAAGTTCACAGTAAAACAATTTCAGATAGAATAAGATTTAATAAATTAGATAAAAATCACAACCTAGACTATAAAATAACTAAAGGTAAATACAAATATGTTTATTTATTTGATAAGAAGTTATTTAATTTAATAAGAGATAAAATACAAAAATATCCTGCGTGAGCTTTAGAAGGTTTATTGATACCCTCAATAAATAAGGTGGTGCGATTCCAACCCTCACGCTCCATATTGCAATTATCTTAAAAAAGACATAAAAAGGACAAAATGGCAAGACCAATTAAAAGAGTAGATGTAGAAACTATAAAGAAATTAGCGCAATTGCATTGTACATATCAAGAGATTGCAGAGTTTGTAGGTGTTTCAACAAAGACATTACAAAGGAGTTATGTCCACTATATAAAAAAGGGACGAGAGCTGGGCAAAATAAGTTTAAGAAAAGCACAATTCGAGAAAGCTTTAGGTGGTTCAGTTCCAATGATGATATGGCTAGGTAAACAACATTTAGATCAAAAAGATAAGATAGAGCAAACTAATTACAATGAGCCATTGCCATTGATTATAGAAGCTAAAGATGTCAAAGAAAAAAGGTAATATATTTGGCAAAGCAGTTCAGTATGAGAAAAAGCATAAAGGTACTTCAATAGGAAGAATCACTAGCAGATCTAAAATAAAAACAATGAATAAATCTAAACGACAAGGCAGATCTAAAAAACAAATGCGATATAGAGGACAAGGAAAATGAAACGATCTAATTTTTATTCTAATGGCGAAATGATTGATTTTAGATTACCACAAGATTTTAGAAAATCTCAAGGTAGAGAAGCATGTGGTAATTGTGGCATGTATTCTAATAGAAGATCCTTTTGTAATATTCACAAAGCTTTTCATGTGAAAGATGTCTATGTTTGCAATCAATGGAGAGAAAGACACTTTCAAAGATAATGGAATTAATTATCTATAATGATGGTACTTATTCGCTAGTCGAAGTTACTAAACAAATGATAGATCACATAAAGATATTAGCAGATGTAGATTGTTTTTCTCTTTGTGATATTATTAGATTAGAATTTACAGAATATTTAGATTATCCGATTAACCTACATCAGATGAAAGATGGCTCAGGTTATTTTTATGGGTGCATTTGTAGATAATTAGTGTTATTTACTTTGTATGGCAAAATTCAAAGGTAGATCTGTAAAATTAAATAAACCATTTAGAACACCTGGTAGGTCTAAAAAGTTCGGTGTCTATGTAAGAAATACTAAAACGAATCGAGTTCAAGTAGTAAGGTTCGGAGATCCTAACTTATCAATTAAGAAAAATAATCCAACACGACAGAGAATGTTTTTTGCGAGGTTTCGTCCTATTCTTGCAAAAGTAAAAGGTCAAAAATCATTGAGTCCTGCATTTTGGAGTATGAAAGCATGGAGAAAAGGTTTTAGAGTATGAAGAAATTAGACATCAACGAAAATACTTCTATTGGATTACCTTTAAGAAATTTAATAGGTTTGATTAGTGCTATTCTTATCGGAGCTTGGTTTGCATTCGGAGTTATTGAAAGATTAAATAAATTAGAAACAGCAGATACTTTGTTTCAAGCTGATCTTCTAAAAAAAGCTGAACAAGAGCCAAAAAATCTTGAAATGTTTATGTTGATTGAGCATTTAGCATCACAAATAGAATCAATAGAAAAAGAGATAGAAGCTAGCAGATATAACAAAGTAAATATAGATCATTTGAAAGAACAAGTAGATATTATAAATAAACAAATAGAAAAATTAAGAAATGGAAATCACTAATGGAAATAATAGTAGCTTTATTAATGTTTGTAGGTTCAGATCAAAAACTCGTAGAAATGACATGGACTCCATCTATTTCAAAATGTTTAGAGAAAAAAAGAATAGCTACTAGGAATAGTAATGCAACCTTTATGTGTTCTCGTGTAAAAGCAAAACTAGATAAAGATAATAAAATTTTAAAAATTGAAAAGTTAAAATGACAAAAGCAGAGATTGTAAAAAAATTAGGTTTAGTAAATAAATTAAAAACAGAGCTTAAACATAGAGGAAGTAGTGATCTTGAAGTAAGAATATTAATTTTAGAAAAAGAAATAGATACATTAAAAGCAGTAATTGATTTGAAAGATGTAGAAATAACCACATTAACAAATAATCTAAATAAGATTAAAGAAAATCATAATAAAAAAATTATAGATAAATGGGAAGAAGATATAGCTAATAACACACCACATAAGGATCAATTTGAATGAAATTTATTTTAACTTTTTTAATGTGTTCTATTATAGATGGAAAAACAACTTGCCTTCCTCCCTTTCAATCCGAAGTAGAATATGTTGATGCTTATGATTGTATGTTAGATGGATATAATCAATCATATAATAAAATTATAGAACTAGGCAGAGAAGATGTTAATGAGTATAAGGTTTATATAAAATTTGGATGCCATGAAAATCAGCCTAACAAGACCGCAGTTAGCAGTATCGAAATCAGATAATAGATTTAGAGTTTTAATATCAGGGAGAAGATTTGGAAAAACTTTTTTATGTATTACTGAAATGATGAAATATGCTTGTCAGGTCAATAAAAATATATGGTATGTAGCACCTACGTTTAAGATGGCTAGAGAAATCGTATGGTCTAAATTAAAACAAATGCTACATGATTTTAATTGGATTGATTCTATTAATGAAACAAACTTATCAATTAAGATCAAAAAGACAGGAAGTATTATATCATTAAAAGGTTGTGAAAATTATGATGCTCTTCGTGGAGTAGGATTAGATTTTTTAATATTAGACGAATTTGCAGATATAGAAGAAAAAGCATGGACAGAAGTTTTAAGAGCTTCTGTTGCAGATACACTTGGTCATGTACTAATGTGTGGATCTCCTAAAGGTTATGGTAATTGGTCCTATAGAATGTATTTAAAAGGACAAGGAGAAGATAAAGAATGGAAAAGTTTTCAATATACAACTCTTCAAGGTGGAATGGTTTCCGAAGAAGAATTAGATCAAGCTAAACAAGATGTAGATATTAGAACTTATAGACAAGAATTTGAAGGCACATTCGAGAATTATGCTGGATCAGTTTATTATAATTTTCACCCTGTTGAAAATGTAAAGCATAGTAATATTGATTGGTCAAAACCTTTACATATCGGATTAGATTTTAACGTAGATCCGATGTCAGCTTCTGTATGTCAAATAGAAAAAGATATAATACATTTCAAAGATGAAATAGTAATTTATTCAAGTAATACTGATGAAATGGTCGAAGAAATAAGAAATAGATATGGATCTAAAATGAAAATTTTTGTTTATCCAGATCCAGCATGTCGTCAAAGAAAAACATCTGCTGGAGGAAGAACAGATTTAACAATTTTACAGAATGCAGGATTTAATGTTAAATGTAAATTAAAGCATAGTCCTGTAAGAGATAGAATAAATGCAGTGAACTCAAGATTAAAATCAGCTAATGGTAAAAGACACATATTTGTTAATCCATCTTGCAAAATTATAATTAAAGGTTTACAAAGACAGATATATAAGGAAAATACAAATATTCCTGATAAGGAAGAGGGATTCGACCATATGAACGATAGTATTGGATATTGCATTGAAATAATAAAACCTTTGATAGCAGATTCGAAACCTTTTAAACCTATAAGATGGACTCATAAATAATTATGGCATATTCAAGAGACGAAGCATTTGATACTCATAAAGATTACAAAGAAAATGTTAATCAATGGGAATTTTTTATACGTTCGTTTAACGGAGGATACGATTACACAATCGGTCAATATCTGAATAGATATAATCTTGAATTAGATAACGAATATAATCAAAGATTAGGAAATACACCTTGCGATAATCATTGTAAGAATATTATACAAATATATTCATCATTTTTATTTAGAGTAAAAGCTTCAAGAGATTTTGGAGATATGGCAGATGATCCTAGTTTAGAATCATTCTTAAAAGATGCAGATTTAGAAGGTAACAGTTTTAATTCTGTAATGAAACAAGCACAAATATATTCATCAATATATGGACATTGTTTTTTAATTTTAGATAAACCAGCGATACAAACAAGAACGAGAGCAGAAGAACTAGAGCAAGATATAAGACCCTATTTATCATTAGTGACTCCAGAAAATGTTTTAGATTGGAATTTTAAAAGAGAAGTTAATGGAAAATATTATTTAGACTATCTTAAAATTAGAGAAGAGGTTGACAAAGATGGTGGTACTTATTTTAGACTATGGTTTCCAGATCGAATAGAAACAATATATGCAAAA
>VTLG01008533.1_pt1 | contig 11043 bp, 17 predicted proteins | sample 4694571 | NCBI WGS metagenome assembly VTLG01 (sample SAMN12604809, study PRJNA352737) | marine metagenome | biome: ENVO:00000447; feature: ENVO:00000209|ENVO:00000569|ENVO:01000036; material: ENVO:00002151; isolation source: viral sequences binned using virsorter ... | reverse complement strand
GATACAAAACTCAATACCATCACTACAGCAGGTAAAGTAGATATCGGAGCTTTGGAAATAGACGGTGCTACAGATATAGGTGCTGATATTGTAGATGCTGACTTGTTGATAGTTGACGATGGTGCAAATGGCACGGAGAGAAAGTCAACTTTTACAAGAGTTAAGAAGTATATTCATTCATCAGTATCTGGTGATGCTACTGTTTCAGACAGTGGTGCTTTAACAATAGCAAACGATGCAGTAGAGCAGTCAATGATTGCAGACGATGCTGTGGGTGCTGACCAATTAGCATCTAATGCAGTTGTTACAGCTTCAATAGTAGATGATAATGTCACTACAGCAAAGATTGCTGATTTAAACGTAACAACGGCTAAGATAGCCAATAACGCTGTCACAGCAGGGAAAATAGCGAATAACACTATCACATCCTCCCAAGTTGATTCGACTATTGTGACCACGACTGGAACTCAAGACATCACAAACAAAAGTATCTTTCCTAGACATGGTACGGCTTCTAGTCCAGTCACCTTTACTGTGACAGTGGCAACAAAGACATCTGCACACCCATATCACGGTGACGGAAGCTCAAATGGCTATTACATCAATGGATTAGAGTCTCCTGCCATATTGTTTAGTGGTGTAGATGATACGACTTCAAACAGCGAATATGTGTACAAGTTCGATCAGTCAGATAGTAGTAATGGTGGACATCCTCTACGATTTTACTTAGATGCAAATAAAACCCAAGCTTTTACCACAGATGTGACAACTTCTGGTACAGCAGGGTCTTCTGGAGCACACACAACAATAAAAGTATCAGAGAATACACCCAATATTCTTTACTATCAGTGCTCTTCTCACGGTTATATGGGTAATCATGCTGTAGCTACAACAAGCACCTTCAGTAAAGGTGGTAAGCTCATACAGCTACCAAGCAGTGCAGGTACGTTAGTGGGTTCTGGGGATAGTGGCACGGTATCTAACACGATGTTAGCTAATTCGTCTGTAAACTTTGGGGGTATCAGCGTTGCATTAGGTGCATCAGATACTACCCCTGCCTTTGATTTAAGCGATGCAACCAACTATCCGACATCATCGTTGAGTGGTACGATTACAAATGCCCAACTAGCAGGGTCTATTGCTGACTCAAAGCTTAGTCAGATAACAACGGCTGACAAGGTAGCAGGGGGAGCAATACAGATAGATAGTGGCACAGACGGTACATCCATAACGGTTGCTGACTCAGATAAGTTTCTCATAGACGATGGTGGCACAACAAAGTACATAAATGCGTCTCAGCTATCCACATATATCAGTACAGGACAAGTTACAGCAACAAGTACAACAACACTTACTAACAAGACCATAGATGCAAACGGAACTGGTAACTCTATTACAAACTTAGAAGTGGCTGACTTTGCTTCTGGTGTTGTAGATACAGATATAGCCAGTGTGTCCAGTAATGATGATACTTTAGCAAGTGCAAAGGCTATTAAGGCTTATGTAGACGCACAAGCCAACGTAACAGGCACAGTGACTTTGGCAGGTACACAAACCATTACAAACAAGACAATAGACGCTGATAACAACACATTATCTAATATAGAGGTAGACAACCTTAAGTCTGGGGTGTTAGATACCGATCTGAACTCTGTATCTGGCAGTGACGATACTTTGGCATCGGCTAAAGCAATAAAAACATATGTTGATGCTAACACAAGCAGTGGTGTATCAGCAGGATTTGCGATAGCTATGGCTATTGCTCTGTGAAAGGAGAATAGATGGCACAGGACTTTGAACGCTCGATAGCCAGAAATGTAGGCACATCAGCCGTTACTATAATGACAAGTAACTCAGATGACACGGTTGTAGGTCTAAACATAGCGAATACGACAACAAGTCAAGTCACAGTAGACGTATTTGTAACCGTTAGTAGTGCAGATTACTATTGGCTGAAGAGTGCACCTATTCCTTCTGGAAGTGCCATACAGATCATGGATGGGGGAGCAAAGTTTGTCTTACAGAGTGGTGATGCTCTAAAAGTACAATCAAACACAGCATCATCTCTTGATGTATGGTGTTCAGTAGTCGATGCGATAAGTTAAGGAGTTAAGATGGCTTACATAGGAAACAATACTGTACCTGCAAACTTCCAGACAATACCGTCTGTACAGCGTTTTAACGGTGATGGCTCTACAACAGCCTTCACACTAACTAATAAAATAGGCTTGGTGCAGGACATTATGGTGTCAGTCGATGGGGTTATACAGGACACAAGTGCTTACACAATAGCTTCTGATGGAACAACATTGACATTCTCAGAAGCACCATCCTCTGGAACAGGCAATATATTTGTTAATTTCTTAGCATTAGCAAACGACTCAGTAGTACCAGAAGAAACATTTAGAGGTAGATTTAAGGCAGATGGTATATTTAGAGTAAATAATCAAACACTAAGCAACGACACTACGATATTAGCTACGGAGAATGCTTCAGCAACAGGGCCGCTCTCAGTCGCATCTGGAGTTACCTTAAACGTCAACTCTGGTGGGAGTTTAGCAATAATATGAGCAACCTTCTAGTACAGAATATTAAACATACAAATGGCACTACGGCTCAGACTATTGATAGTAGTGGACGAATTTCTTATCCTACACAACCAAGATTTCTTGTTAAACTAGCTTCAAACGCAACAATAAACAATGGAAATGATACTGATTGGTCAATTGCAGTGGCAACTTGGGATGAAAGGTATGACGTTGGGAATTGTTTTGCAAATGGAGAGTTTACTGCACCAGTTGATGGTATTTATCATATTCATTATCAATTATATGCAAACCCATCTGTTGGTGCTTATATGGGTGGAAGTATGGGGGGAACTGCGATCACAGAAACATTTGGATTAGGTACTTTATGGTCTTTTAGAGCAGGGGGTAATGATACAGGGTTTCAACATACAGTTCTTTTAAATGCAACAGCAGGAAAGGCAGTTCAATTTGGAACATATGGAAATGGCTCTTCAACAGCAAGAGCAGATGGTACGTTTATTTTTGGTTTCAAAGTAGGATAAACAATGAGTACATTAAGAGTAGACAGCATAAGAGGACAGACAGCAGATGGCACAAATAGATATGTTGTACAGGTTGTAAGCACTACAAAAACTGATACTTTTAGCACCACTTCTGAATCGTTCACAGACATCACTGGTTTATCTGCCACAATAACACCTTCATCTTCTCAAAATAAAATATTGGCTATGTTTACAGTATACATGGCTATGAGTACAGCAGGATGGGGGGGAATGATTCAGTTACAACGAGGAAGCACTGCTATATGTGTGGGAGATTCATCAGGTAGCAGGACTCAATCATCAGCATCATTTTACATGGTGAGTAGCACTCAGTTTGTAAATAGTGTGTCTAATAATTTTTTAGATAGTCCAAATACTACATCTGCAACAACATATAAATTATTAGGAAGAACTCAAGCATCTTCTTATACAATGTATGTTAATAGAAGTGGTTCAGACTCAGATAGTGCTTCACAGGCACGACTCGCATCATCCTTAACCCTCATGGAGATTGCCCAATGAGTACACTATCAGTAGACACAATACAGGGTAAAACTACAGCAGGAACAGTGGCTATGCCAGCAGGTACTGTAGTTCAAACCACATTTCATTCTTTTGCCACAGCAACGGATTTTAGTAGTAATTCAGATGCTGACGTAGGAGGTTCAACAGTTACTTTTACACCAAAGTTTGCTTCTAGTATTTTAATACTAACTATGAGTGTTTCTATTCAAATTAATCGTAACAATAGTAATAATGGAGGTACTATCAATTTTGTAGTGGATGGTGTAAATATTAGTCATCCAACCAACAACGCAGATTATGAACATTACATAAATATGAACTCTGGTAATACAAATCTTTATACAAGAACTCATAAAGAAGTTTCTATGAATGCTTCAAATACTAACGCAAAAACTGTTAAACTTGTTGCCAGACCCCATGATACTGGAGATAGTGGCGTATTTAGAGTAAATCCAACTGGATATTTTAACAGCACTATTAAGATACAGGAAATAGCACAATAGGAGAAAACAATGACAACAATATCGCAAGCATTAACGAGTTTAGGAGTTAAAGAGTGGGTTCTTAGAGGAGAGCCTACAACAGAAGAAGAGTTTAACCAAATGTTCCGAAAAGTCACAGGAGCAGATAAAAATGGTTCTGCTATAGAAAGTTCAAACCCAAAAGATTGGGGAACAACATGGACAGAAATATTGGCTGAGAAGAATAAATTAGTGGATGCAGAGCCTATGAGACTTCTAAGGGAGAAAAGAACACAAATGCTTTCAGAAAGCGACTGGATGGCTAATTCAGATGTTACAATGTCATCTGCTTGGAAAACATACAGACAGGCATTAAGAGATATTACAAAAGATGCTAAGCCAAAGCTAGATAGCAATGGTGCATTAGACGAAAGTAGTGTAAAGTTTCCAACTAAACCAAGCTAGGAGTAAAGAATGCCACTTACAAAAGTCAGAGGAGCAGGTATAGGGCAAGTAACAACTGCTTTGGACTTGAAAAGGTCATCTTCAAATGGTGATGTTATTGAGCTTTCAAAAGATAGCACTGCCGTTGGTAATATTGGTGTAGTCACAACTTCTGGAGGTGTAAGACCTTATATCTCAGCAGAGGGAAGCCATGGTGTTTATTTGGACTCAGCAGGGAACAATTTTAATCCTGCTACAGCTAGTGGCTCTGACAACGACAATGCTATTGATCTTGGTGCTAGTTTTGCAAGGTGGAAAAATTTGTACTTATCTGGTGGAGCGTATATTGGTGGCACAGGCTCTGCAAATTATTTAGATGATTATGAAGAAGGAACATGGACACCATCATTGAACTCTAACGCTAATTCAAACGGCATTTATACAAAAATTGGAAGAATGGTCACACTTAATGCTTATGTTGGGTCAACAGATTCAAGCACTAGCAGTGCTGTAATAGTTACAGGGTTGCCTTTTGCAGTAGCAGACCTTTTAAGCAACACTTCACATGAAGCTCAAGGTACTATTAGCTATCATGAGAATGCAGGTGGCAACTATGCAAGTGCTGTAGTAGTAAGAACTGGTAATGAAATAGATTTTCGAAGATCAAATACATTAACTCAATTACAATATTCAGATAATAGTAGCACATGGAGCATAAGATTCTCTGTTACATATTTTACAAGCTGACAAAGGAGAAAAAATGGCAATAACAAAAGAAGAAATACAAGATAAATTTGAAGTACTTGGTGATTTCAAACACATACAAGTAAGAACAGCAACTGTCATAAAAGAAGATGGTAAAGAGATTTCAAGAAACTTTCACAGGCACGTTATTGCACCAGATTCAGATATATCTAAGGAAAGTGCAGATGTAAAAGCATTAGCAACACAGTTTCACACAGATAATGTAAAAAAAGCATATGCTGAGCATAAAAAGAAAGAAACACTATAATGCCATATATAGGACGATCAGCAGGACAAGGGATAAGAGATAGATACCACTATCAAGCGACAGCAGGGCAAACTACGTTTTCTGGGTCAGATAGTAATGCTCTAGTATTGTCATATTTAGATGCCAATCTGGTTGATGTATGGCAGAATGGAGTAAAATTACGGACTGCAATAGACTATACAGCAACTTCTGGCACATCTATAGTGCTTACCACAGGTGCAAGTCTTAACGATATTATAGAGATAATAGTGTCAGACTCATTCTCGATAGCCGATAGTTTTACACGAACACAATCAGATGAGAGATACCCATTCTTAGGCAATAATTCTGTTATACGGACAAATGGAGACAGTATTACAACGGATATTACGATACCCAGTGGCACAAATGGATTGTCGTGCGGCCCAATTACAGTGACAAATGCCACAATTACAATCAATGGGGTATATACAATAATATGACCAGTAGATTATTAGTAGATAAGATTGAGGGGAAGAGTACGACAGGCACTATAGAAATGCCCAGTGGGTTTATAGTTGGATATTCTAAAAGTGACTATACCTCCACTAGCTCTTATAGTTCAACAGATCAACTCACTTTTGACAGTCCTTTAGACGGAACTTTTAGTTACACTACAAAACTTGCAAGTTCATTACTGAGAGTTCATGTACACTTTGCTCCTGTTAGACATTTCCAGACATGGGAAACTCATGCGTTTAGAATGTTTCATAGTACCTCTGGTTCAGGTGGTTCTTATACTCAATTTTATTTGGGAACAAATTTAGCTTACATTGAAGGATACAGTTTAAATTCAAATAATCTTGATTTACATGGACATATTTCAGCAGGGAGTGCAGGAACAACCTATAACATAAAGGTTACAGTAGAGGGTCAAACTAATGGTAGAACATTTCAAGCAAATCGATATAGAATTGATGGTACCACTGATGTAGATGATGCAAACTCCTTTATTTCAATTATGGAGGTAGCACAGTAATGGCAAGTGAACTTCATGTAGATGCAATAAAACATTCTGGTGGCACTAGTGCCTTGACGATAGATAGTAATGGGAATGTACATAAGGCAGGAATGACAGTGCAGACAGTTAATGCTAACACAAGCACTGAAGTTTCAACAAGCACAACAAGTTTTGTTGCTACAGGTTTATTTTTAAATATAACACCTAAATTCAGCACTTCAAAAATATTGATATCTTTTTCTGCACCAATGTATGTTGGAACTGAAGCATCACACGCAATAGCTACTTGTTACAGAGAAACTTCTACTGCGTCTGCAAATTCAGCAATAAGTGGAACAAATTTAGGTGGAACTTGGGGTTTTGGAAGCGTTCATGTTGATACGTCTGATAACTCTGTTAATTGGGTGAACTCCGTTATAAATTGTGCAGGTATAGAAGATTCACCCTCCACCACCTCTCAACTTAGATATGCTGTAGCAATTAGAACTTACGCATCTGCTACTAACTATTTTTGTGTAAACACAATGACAGCAACAATGACAGCACAGGAGATAGCTCAGTAATGGCATCAATACTTAAAGTAAATACCATACAAGACGCAACGAACTCTACAACGGCTATTTCTGTGGACACAGCAGGGCGAGTGACAACTCCTGCCAGACCTTCATTTTTTGCATACGAAAATAGTGGAGGGAATGTTACTGCTGCCACAAATACAATTCCTTACGCAACTACTCACCATAATACAGGAAGTCATTACGATACTAGCACATCTACCTTTACTGCACCAGTTGCAGGTCTATATTACTTTGACCATAATTTTTTTAGTGGTTCTAGCACAACCACTCGATCTGGATATTATAAAAATGGAACTGCCGTAGGTAATTCAAGTTTTCCTTTTGGTGGTAGAGCAAACGCAAGCAATAACCAAATGGGTGGTGGGAGTTTAACAATAAATTTAGAAGTAAATGATACGATACTTGTTAAAGTATATGCAGGAGAGGTGTCTAACTTTTATGCAAATTATTTTTTAGGATATCTAATAGGATGAGCAAAGCAGCAGAATTAGCAAACCTTATAGGCAACATCAACGCAGGGGGTGGTGGAGTAAACAGAAACTTGATTATTAATGGAAAAATGGCTGTTAGCCAGAGATCAACTTCAGCCACTGGAAAAACAACTGGTTCTTATTACACTATTGATAGATTTAGGACAGACCATACTGGGTTTACAGGAACATATACTCAATCTACAGATGTGCCATCTGGATATGGATTTTCAAATAGTTACAAAATTGAAAATACAAGTGCGGCAAGTAGCAATGGTGGTACATTAAGACTTGACCAACGGATTGAAGCACAAAATCTTAGAAACTCAGGTTGGGACTATACAAACTCTTCAAGTTCTTTGAGTTATAACTTTTGGGCAAAATCAAGTGTAGCAGGAACATATTTTGTAGGTTTTAGAACAGATGATGGAACATCAAGACAATTTACAAAAGCATTTACATTGTCTGCAAATACATGGACTAATGTCTCTTTTCCTATTTTTGGAGATAGCAATTTAACTTTTAACAATGACAATGGACATGGTTGTTTGCTTGCAATCCATATTGATGAAGCAACTGGTCAATCTGATAGTGGACATACCCTAGATGGTTGGCAAAATTATAATTCTAATAGTAGAACTCCAGACTTTACTCAAAAATGGACTGAAACGGCAAATGCAACATTTTTAACAACAGGGTGGCAATTAGAAGTAGGACAGAACCCAACAGAGTTTGAACATGAACCTTATGAAACAACACTAAGAAAATGTCAAAGATACTTGCTCAGATACCCTAATGATGGTGGTACTAATGGTGGATACACCAGATATGGAATTAGTTATTCTATATCTTCAACGGAAACAGAAGTTGCTATTTATCCACCAGTGCATATGAGAGTAGACCCATCTCTTACACATGGAGGAAATGCAAATTCATACTACATTTGGCATGCTAACAGTGATACTGCTCTCACTTCAATGAGTGTAGAAGGCGGCTCAACTATGGAATATATTGTTGTAAATGCCATTGCTAGTAGTGGTTTTTCAGCAGGAAGAGCAGGAAGTTTAAATGCATATAATAACAGTACAAATTTTTTGCAATTTGATGCAGAATTGTAGGTAAAAATGGAAATAAAAAATGCCCAATACAAAAAGAATGCACAAGGTGTGGTATCAAGTATTGAATGTGAAATAGATGGTGTTCAATGGAGTGTGCCAAATAGTAAAGGCAATAGACATTATGAAGAGATACTTAGGCAAGTTGAAGAAGGTAAATTAAAAATCAAGGACGCAGAATGACTAAGAGTGATGTAACACAGATATTGACTGAATTAGCAGTCATCAAAACCAAAATGGAGAATGTAGAAAACAGAGTTTCTAAGGTAGAAAGATTTGTGATGTATTCTGTAGGAACATATTTCACAGTCACCTTTACTGGTTTTGTTGGATTTATTTTGGTGGGATAATGGCAATAACTATCAAAAATGACAGAAGTGTGATAACAATAAAAAACGACAAAAGTACGATTACAATTAAAAGGTCGGCATGAGCAATTATTCTTTCAATATAAAGCAAAATGACACAAGTCCTGCCTTATCTGTGGTGGTTGCTGACAGCAGTGGAACAGCGATTAATATCACAGGTGCTTCAGTGATATTTAAGATGAGGGCAGTAAATAGTTCTTCTCTTAAGGTGAATAGTAGTGCTACGATAACAAATGCTTCAAACGGAGCAGTTTCTTACACTTTTTCAGCAAGTGATACGGACACAGCAGGATTATTTCAAGGCGAGTTCCAAGTCACTTTCTCTGGGGGAGCTATAGAAACCTTTCCAAATTCGGAATATATCAGTATAAATGTATTAGATGACTTAGATTCATAGGAGAGTTAAATGGGTGGTCAGTCCGTAACAACAGATGCTTCGATAGACCCACTCACCTATTCAGAGATAAGAGATTATCTTAGGTTAGATGAAGGGGTAGATGAAACGCTTCTAATAACTCTGTTAAAGATGGCAACCCAGTATGTAGAGAAGTTTACTGGTAGAGCACTTATTAACAGGACGATTACTCTATTTATTGATGGGGTAGACGAGATAGATGTAGCCTTATGGGAAGGCACAAGGGTTGCTCCAGATATGAGCATCAGAAAAAGATACATTGAGTTACCTACTACTCCAGTATCAAGTGTATCATCCATATCTAGCTTTAGTGACAACGACACAGAAACAACATTTGCATCTACTAAATATTTTGTAGATACAGTAAGAGAACCTGCCAGAGTATATTTACGAGATGGAGAAGCATGGCCGCAATCCTTAAGGGTAGCAAACGGACTTAAGATCGTTTATGTAGCAGGATATGGAGCAAACAGAACGGATGTGCCAGAAGCGATACGTTTAGGTATACTCAATATAATAGCATTTAATTACGAGCACAGAGGGGATTTTGAGGGGGTATTACGGCAACCTGCAATGGTACAATCTCTGTTACAGCCTTACAGGAAACTTAGTTTTACTAACAATCCATTTGGCACAGGAAGTGGAACATATTGATGGCATGGTACGATTTTATTACGAATGGATTTAGACGGATAGAGAGAAAAGAAGCTCCTATGGTGATGTATCAATCTGGGTACAATCTGAAGGAGAGAACTTATGACTATAGAAAGATAGCTAAAGAGGGTTATCAAGAAAACGCTATAGTGTTTCGATGCGTCAATGAAATAGCACATGGAGCATCGGCTGTAGAGCTTTGCGTCTATCAAGGAGAGATAAAGCTAGACCAACACCCTCTGATAGACTTACTTGAAAGACCTAATCCACAGTTTGCAGGGAACGAGTATTTCCAAGCATTGTATTCTTTTCTACTATTGTCTGGCAACTCCTATGCCTTATACAGCCTTGTGGGAGGGCAACCAAGAGAATTGCACCTCTTAAGACCAGATAGAATGAAGATAGTGCCCAGTAAGACGCATATCCCTTCTGCATACGAATATCATGTAGATGGAAGACTGGCTAACCGTTATGACGTAGATAGCGAGACTGGAATGTCAGAAGTCAAGCATTTCAAGATGTGGAATCCACTGGATGACTACTACGGATTATCACCGATACAGGCTGCTTCTGCTGACATTGACCAACATAATCACGCTGCCAAACATAACTTAGGGTTACTTATGAATGGTGCAAGACCATCTGGTGCTGTTGTATTCAAGCCAAAAGATGAGACTGGTATGCACGTTCAACTAAGTGAATCACAACGACAACAGCTAATGACCGATCTTAATATGAGGTTTTCTGGTGCACATAACGCAGGTAGACCGATGTTACTGGAGGGTGACTTTGACTGGAAAGAAATGGGATTCAGTCCGAAGGATATGGATTTCTTGGAATTAAAGAATATGAGTGCCAGAGATATAGCCTTGTGTTTTGGTGTACCGTCACAATTAGTTGGAGTTCCAGACAGTCAGACCTACAATAACGTCTCAGAAGCCAGATTAGCCTT
>VTLG01007367.1_pt1 | contig 11045 bp, 12 predicted proteins | sample 4694571 | NCBI WGS metagenome assembly VTLG01 (sample SAMN12604809, study PRJNA352737) | marine metagenome | biome: ENVO:00000447; feature: ENVO:00000209|ENVO:00000569|ENVO:01000036; material: ENVO:00002151; isolation source: viral sequences binned using virsorter ... | reverse complement strand
CAATTGAAGTCTCAAGCTATTGTTGCGAAAACAAGAAAACTAAAAGCTGTATGGTCTCCTGAGTTAGCTCAAGACTTGAATGCTTATCATTCTGTTGACGCTGAAGCTGAATTAACATCTATGTTAAGTGAGTACATTTCAATGGAAATTGATTTAGAAATCTTAGATATGTTAATCTCAGATGCAGTAACAGAAGATTTCTGGTCTGCTACTCCAGGTGAGGATTATAATGGTACAGGTACTGATGAAGATGGTTGGGCTATTACAACATTCTACGGAACAAGATATGAATGGTATCAAACTCTATTGGGTAAAATCCAAAAGGTTTCTAACGAAATCCAAAGATTAACTCTTAGAGGTGGTGCTAACTTCGTAGTTGTTTCACCGACTGTTGCAACAATCTTAGAATCAATACCAGGATACACAGTATCTACAGATGGTAACAAGTCTAACTTTGCTGCTGGTGTTCAAGTTGCAGGGTCTATGAATAATAGATTTACTGTTTATAAGAACCCATATATGACTGAGAATAAAATACTTGTTGGTTTCAGAGGAAGTAATTTCTTAGAAACTGGTGCGGTATACTCACCATATGTACCACTAATTATGACTCCATTAGTATATGATCCAAGTGATTTCACTCCAAGAAAAGGTGTAATGACTAGATATGCTAAGAAAATGATTAGACCTGAGTTTTATGGTACAATTAATTGTAAAGACTTAAACTTAGTATAAGTTAATTAATTCTTTACTAACCTCTTAATATAAGGAGGTTAACTTAGTTGAAAAGCCCCTACTTTTTGTGGGGGTTTTTCTTTTATATTTGATATTTATATATGAATTATAATTCGTAATTTACTAGCTTGAGTAGTCACTAAACAAGGTTAGTATAAAAAAAATTAACAATCCTGAGAGTAGTGACTCAACATTAGGAGAAAAATAATGGCAAAAAGAGTTGGAAAATATAAAATAACGAAAAGAGAAAGTGCTCTTTCTTTAGAAGATGGTGGAACAATTGATGGTAATTTAACATTAAAAGGAACACAACTTACAACCAAATTTGATTTAGGAACTCAAGTATCCTTAGACCCTCAATCAGATGGAAGTATTTTTTCAGGTGCTACTGGAGAAATAAATCAATGGGGATTTAGATGTGGAAACACTTTAGCAGTTCATGCTATTGGAACACAAACACTTTTAGCACCGGCATTAGCTACAACAGGGTTAAATGTATCAGGTGACCAAACAAATAATGATGGTTGGGCTATAAGAGGAAGGTCGGTTGCATCTTTAGGAACTTTAAATAAAGACTACTTTACAGTAGGAACAAGTGGTGCTTTCTTTTTTAAAGTTAAATTTTCAATAGCTGATGTTTCAGGTGTTGATGATTTAAGATGTGGTTTTGCAAAAGTTGAAGCACATAACGCTAGTCCAGATGCATTAGATGAATTAGCAGCTTTGCACGTAGTTTCGGGTGATATTAAAACTACAACTATCATTAATAATGCTAGTACAGTAACTACAGATTTAACAAGTGGTGGTGGTGATGGTGCTGGTAATTTTGCTGATGATGGTGTTCATGAATTTACAATTAATGTGAGTGATGCCGGTGCGGTAACATATTTAATAGATGGTGCTACTCCAGCTGGTGCTGTTGCATACACATTTGATGATGGTGAAGTAGTAACTCCATACTGGTTCCACAGACATGATTCAGATGTGGGTGGTGCTATAATATGGCAAACATTTGAGTTTGGATTACAATAAACCTTAATACTTAAATAAAAACAACTCAAAAGGGTGGGATTTATTTCTCACCCTTTTTTGTTTTCTTTGATATTTATATATGAATTATAGAATGTAATTTACTAGCCTAAGTAGTGACTCAACATTAGGAGAAAAATAATGGCAAAAAGAATAGGTAAATATAAAATTACCGCAAGAGAAAGTGCTATATCAGCAGTTGATGGTGCTACTATTGAAGGTAATATAGATGGTATCACAAATTTAACATCCACTGGTACAAGTACATTAGCTACGGTAAATGCTAGTGGAGTATTATCCGCTAATAACGCTCTAACTGCTATCGGTAATAAGAAAGTACAAAATTTTGGAGCTTCATTGGCTGCTACAAATGGTGGTACTACTACGTACGCCGATAATGACATCTTAGTAGAAATTGGTTCATTAGATACTACAGCAAACACATATGCAAATAGTACAGCACCAACTCATATAGTAGTTGAAAGAGTGATTCTGAAAGTACAAGTTAAATCACATGATACACATGTGGGTAATATCCAAGCTTCTGCAACATCAGGAACAGCAACAAACACTGCAGTAAGTAGTGGAACAGAGATAGTTGGTGCGAGTGCAGCTGCAATTGATACGATAATTTCAGCAGCTCCGTCTGTAACTGAAATTGACATCAATTTAGATGCTGCAAATGGTTCAGTTCATGTGTTTCATCCAAACATAACTTTACCGATTGCAACTAAACATCTATATTTATGTACTACTACAACTATAGATGAAGATGATTTCAATGTAGGTAGATATGCTATTCAAGTTGAATATTCATTAATATAATAACTAAACCTTAAAACAATAATTTAAAAGGGTGTGATTTTTATCTCACCCTTTTTTGTTTTCTTTGATATTTATATATGAAGAATAATACCCATTTTGGAGAATGTAAATGTCAAAATTTTTGTTTTTATACTCAGAACCAACAGGTTCTGGACAAGTAAGTGGTTCAACACCACATGGAATATACGACGCAGATTCAGAATTTCAATTAGATAGTTTAACCACTTGTAAATATGTATCAAGTAAACTTGGACATCCTGTAATGCAGTTAGAGTTCAATAGTGGTTCAATTTATGCTTGTTATGAAGAGGCGGTATCAGAGTACTCACAACAAATCAATCATTACAATACAAAGAATTGGATGTGGGAACATTATGGTAATACATCAACTGGTTCTAATTTTAGTTCAACAGGTTCACATCAAGCTGAAACACCTGTAGGTGGAATGTCTTTATTCACATTATCAGACCAATACGGACAAGCTGTAAATGTTGGTGGTAATGCTACATTATATACAGGTTCAATAACCATCACATCATCTCAACAAGTTTATGATTTACCAAGTGAGGCTAGTTTAGAAGAATCTGTTACAGATGCAAATCCAATGGTGGTTCAACGAGTATTCAATCAAGCACCAGCTGCTATATCTAAATTTTACGACCCATTTGCTGGAACTTATGATAATATTGAAATGTTAGATTCTTTTGGATTTGGTAACGTATCACCAGCAGTTTCTTATATATTAAGACCAATATCATATGATTTAGCTAGAGCAAATGCAATTGAAACAAATGATTTAGTTAGAAAATCTGCGTATTCATTTGAATTGGTAAATAATAAAATGAGAATATTTCCAAAACCTACATCATCTGATGATGGTGATTTAATATATTTTCATTATTACACACGAAATGATATGACTGATGTAACTCAAACTAAAATGAATGATACAGTATCCGACCCATCAAATATACCATATAAATTCATTACATATACGGAAATAAATTCAATGGGTAGAAATTGGATTAGAAAATATACATTAGCATTAGCTAAAGAATTACTTGGTATTATTAGAAGTAAATATGCATCACTTCCATTACCAAATGGTGAAGTATCTATGGATGGTGAAGGATTAAAAGCTGAGGGTAGAGAAGAGAAGGCAAATCTATTGGAGGAATTAAGTGAGTTCTTTGAAGCTGTTAGTAAAAAGGAACAAGCAATTACTGAACAAGAAGTTGCAAATGCTCAACAAGAAGTATTGAATAAAGCACCATTAAAAATATACATAGGATAATTAAATGTCACAAACAAAACCATTTTTTATACCACAAAAAGAATTTGATTTAATTAATCAAATGAATGAGGAATTGATTGACGAAATTGTTGGACAATCAGTTGATATTTACAAAGTTAATATTGATAAAACTGAAGATAATGTATATGGTGAATCAACAGCTAAATACTATGATATAGGATTTAGAGTTAATTGTTTGATTAATTATAATGAACCCGAAATCATACAAGATGAGTTTGGTGCAGATACTAATTCATCAATCGAGATGTTTTTTCAAAGAGAAAATCTATCAAGTGGTTCATTGAATTTTTATCCAGAAAATGGTGACATTGTGGATTGGAATGATTATTATTGGGAAATCAATGGAACAACAGAACCACAATTATTTGCAGGACACCCAAACTTTAAACACAACATTGTAGCGACAGCACATCGTTCAAGATTATCATCGTTACAAATAGAAGAAAGGCCAAGATAATGCCAAATAGAGCAGCTAAATTAAGAAAACAAGAAAGACAGAAAAAGAATAAAATGTTGGAAAGAACAGGTAGAACACCTGCACAAATAAAAAGATTTAAAAGAAGGGGTAATAAATAATGAGTTTAGATATTTTAAAAGAAAGATTTAATGGAAAACTAACAACTATCAAATATGAACAAGAGATAGATTATAGAGAAAAGACTATTAAAAATTTAGAGGAAGAAACTAACAACTTATCAAATCAAGTGGTAAATTTAGAAAATGAAAAAACTAATCTTTTACAAGAGTTAAATAAAGCTAGAAATTTTGAAACTGGATTATTTTCTACAAAACAAAAAGAGTTTGAAAATAAAATAAATGAAAGAAAATATGATATTGAAGAACTTGAGGGTGAAAATTATTTTTTACAAGAACAAATCAACAAAAAAAATGAAAGACTTGAATATAAAGATAAAATAATTAATAACTCTAACAATATTTTAAAAGAGGCAAAAAATAAAATAAATCGTTTAGCTGCAAAATTACAAAATTCAAAAAATTCTAAAAAAGAATTAAAGTTAGAAATTAGAAAAACTTATAAAGAATATTTATTTGAAATAAATAATTTTGAAAGCCAAATAAAAGATAAAAATCAACTTATAAGTGAACAGAAACAAACATTAAAAGAAAAAAATAAAAAAATAAAACAAGTTACTAATATAATAAAAGAGTTAAAAATAAAAAATGATAAGAGTAACGAAGTAATCAATGAGTTAAGTGATAAATTACAACAGAGTGAAAATTCCTTAATTGTAGAAAATGGTAAATTTAAAAAAGAAATTAATAGTAAAGAAGATACAATATCAGAGTTACGAAGTGAAATGGATATACTTTCAAATCAAGTGACTGCATTAACAGAAACAGCTCAAGATAAAACTATTTTAGAAAAAAAATTACAAGAAGCGGAACAATTTCAAGAAGTGGTTAAAAATAATAAAAACAATTATCAAATAGTTCCTCAAAAAAAATCAAAATTATTAAATACAGATAATTTAATATTTAAACTTAAAGAAATTGTAAAACAAAAACAAGGATTGAAACCATTAACTTGGAAACAATGGATTGAAATACCAGAAAGTAATTATTTAAATGAATTAAATCACAATATAGCTAAAAAAATATTTAATGAAAACAATTCTTTATTTTTAGAAGATGAAAGAAAAAAATATGATAAACACTCTACTATGAATTTTGCACCTGATTTAAGATTATTACCATTAAAGACTTTACCACAAAATTTAAAAGGTTATTATTCATTCTCAACATTATCCAGTCTTTCAAATGGAGCTGCTGTTAGTCAATGGGATGATTTAAGTAATAACAATAATCATTTAACACAAGGCACTGCTAATGCACAACCTGAGTATAATGCTTCAAAAAATAGTTTACAATTTAAAAGAGGGGCTAGTGATATAGACCATATGGATTTCACAACTGGTTTAGCTTTATCTGAATTTACATTGTTTTTTGCACTTGATTTTGATGATAACGCACGTCAAGTGTTATTAAAAGATACTGCTGGAAATGACTTAATTGAGGTTTTCTACCTTAATGCCAATAGAGCTAACCTTTTAGTAAAGGGTAATGATGGGACTAATAGTGTATCTACAACAGTTACACCTGCAGATGGTACAATTTTACAAGGCACAAAACTTTTATTAACTTGTAGAAAAAAACCATTCAATAGTGATGATGGATTTGGACAAGTGGAGTGGTTTATAAACAAAACATCTTTAGGAACAAGTGATGATTATGATGAAAACATTTTACAAACCATTAATGAACTTGGTTTTGGAAATAGTGGTACGGGATTCGAAGGAAACATATATGAAATGGCTATTTATGAAAAAGCGTTAGATGGTGATTTACTTGAAAAATTACAAGACTACTTTATCGATAGAACAAGTATAAGTGTATAAGGATAACTAATGGCAGTTCAACAAATAACACATAAGAAAATTACGAAGTTTGATACTTCTAATCCTAATTATCAAGAAAAACCTCAACCAAAACAAGAGGTAAGTGGTAATGTTCAAGATGATGAAGATATGTATGGTGAAAGAAAACATACTTACACACCTGAACCAAATGGTAATTTACAAATGGAACAGATGATGGGTAAGTTGATGAATAAGTTAGATAACTTTGATTCACCAAGTCAAACAGGTGTGAAAGCCATTGAAGTGGATATTAAGAAAGAGATTGCAATTGGTAAAGCTGATATGAGTAGTATTAAATCAGAAGAAATAAAAGGTAAAGTAAACAATAAACTTGATAAACTTAAAAAATTGAGAAGACGAAATGGCAATTAGTAGAATTACAAATAAACAAACACTTAATAAAGAGTCAGTTAATAGAGCTACACAAGTATCTACAAAAACTAATAAAGTTCGTGGTAATGCTGAACAATCAATAAATCCTGGAAAAGATTTTACGAAGAATTTTTCTGTAACATTAAAAGATATTGATACATCAGTAATGAGTCATATAAAAAATGTTATGAAACCAAAAATAAGAGAAGCGAATGAAACAATTAAAGTTCCTGTTTATTATGGTAATGAAGAAAGATGGAAAAATTTTAGAAAAAGAGGAGTATTGAGAGACAAAAATGGTTCATTGATTTTACCATTAATTATGTTTAAACGAAATGATGTTTCTTTTGATGATTCAATGCCTATGTCATTTGACCACGATGTAAGGGGAGAGTTTATAAAAGTTGCTAGAAGTAACAAATGGTCGAAAGATAATCAATATGATAGATTTCAAGTTCAACGTGGAGTAAAACCAGTGCAAGAAATAATATTTACTGGTATGCCAGATCATGTAATATGTAATTACTCGGTAGTAATGATGACTAATTATATTGAACAAATGAATATATTAAGTGATTTATTTCTTGAACATTTAGGAACATATTTTGGTGATTCGGAACAATACAAATTCTTATCATCATTAGATGGTAGTATAAGTGATGCATCTGAGATGAATCGTGATGGTGAAAGGCTTATAAAAACTGAATTTGGTATATCGATAAAAGCTTATGTAATACCTGAATTTACAAGTAATGTTTTTGGAACAACTGCTGAAATAACAAAAGAACTTACACCATCAAGAGTTACTTTTGGTACGGAAGCTGATGCTACAAATGAACAAATAGGAAAATAAATCACTTGTTTTGAAAATTTATATATATTTATATATAGTTAATTAACAAATGGAGGTTACAATGCCAGAAGAAGCAAAATTCACAGAAGAAGAACTTAAACAAGTTCAAAATATACAATCAAAGTATACAGATATTCAAAATCAATTTGGACAATTAAAAATGGCTCAAATCAGATTAGATGAACAAGAAATTGAATTAGAGAATAGCTTAAAATCTTTACAAGAAAAAGAATCAAAATTCCTTGATGGGATTACTGATAAGTATGGTCAAGGTTCTTTAAATCCAAAAACAGGTGTGTTTACACCAAATAAATCATAATAAACAAAAATAAATTATCGTTTGGGGTTTTAATCATATATTTATATATGAATAATACTAATGCGCAAACTAGTATTTACCTCAAATTAAGTTAACTTAGGAGAAATTCAATGGCCGAAAAAATTATAAGTCCTGGTGTATTTACGAATGAAATAGACCAGTCCTTTTTACCTACCGCTGTAGCTGATATTGGAGCTGTTATAATTGGACCAACACTTAAAGGTCCTGCTTTAGTTCCAACTGTTGTAACATCATATTCTGATTTCCAAGCGAAATTTGGAGATGTAGTTCAAAGTGGTTCAGATTCATTCCAATTTTTAACCTCACATGCAGCAGAAGAATATTTAAAACATTCAGACACACTAACTGTAGTTAGAATATTAGATAGAGAATTTAGTCCAGCTACTGCTACTATCGCAACCTCATCAGCTGAAGGGGGTGCAACAGGTTTACCAAACTTTGATAAAGTATCATCATTTACAATGGAAACACTTGCAGATGGAACAATAATGAATAATGCTGATGGTACAGGAAAAACAAACAATATTTTAGAAAGTGGTTCAGTTCATAATATTAGATTTGAAATCACAAACAAGAACAATTCAAGAGGTACATTTACATTATTGATTAGAGCTGGTAATGATAGTATTAAGAGAAAACAAGTACTTGAAAGATTTAATAATGTTTCACTAGACCCAAATTCTACAGACTACATAGCAAAAAGAGTAGGTGACCAAAAATTTAATTTAAAAACTGATGGAACTACACAGTATCTTGAATTAACTGGTTCATTTCCAAATAAATCAAGATTGATAAGAATATCAGATGTTAATAATTTGGACAACTATCTTGATGCAAATGGTAATGTTAGATTAAGTACACAGTCAGGTTCATTACCAAGTAATGGTAGTGGTTCACTTGGTGGTGGATTTAGTGGTGGTTCAAATGGGTTTCATGGATTTGATACGTTAGGAAATTCACTTGGAATATCTGGTTCAGTTTCAGGTGGTGTTAATTTCTATGAAAAAATAGGTTCTCAAACACAAGGGTTCACACCAACTGATTTAACAACTGCAGATGGTGGACTTGCTTACTCACAAGCTATTGATTTAATTGGAAATCAAGATGAATATGATGTTAATTTAGTGCTTTTACCTGGTTTGGTACATAAACTACATACAACAGTATTAAATAAAGCTATTGATATGTGTGAAGATAGAGGTGATTGTTTTGCAATCATTGATCCAGTTGAATATAACTTAAATCCAAGTGATGCTGTAACACAAGCTGAAGCTAAAGATTCAAACTTTGCAGCTATGTATTATCCCTGGATTAAAATATCAGATTCACAAGTTGCTGGAGCTCAAAGATGGGTGCCACCATCAGTAGTATTAGGTGGAATATATGCATTCAACGATAGAGTTGCACACCCGTGGTTCGCTCCTGCTGGACTGAATCGTGGTGGAATCACAACAGCTATTCAAGCTCAAAGAAAACTAACTCAAGGTGAGAGAGACACATTGTATGATTCAAATGTTAATCCAATAGCTACATTCCCTGGACAAGGGGTAACGGTGTTTGGACAAAAAACATTACAGAAAAAATCAAGTGCTTTAGATAGAATCAATGTAAGACGATTATTGATTAGAGTTAAGAAGTTTATCGCATCATCTTCAAGATTCTTAGTATTTGAACAAAATACAGCGGCAACAAGAAGAAGATTCTTAGGAATTGTTAATCCATTCTTAGAAAATGTACAATCACAAAGTGGACTGAATGCATTTAGAGTAGTGATGGATGAAACGAATAATACACCTGATACAATTGATAGAAATCAATTAATAGGACAATTATTCTTACAACCTACAAGAACTGCTGAGTTTATTGTATTAGACTTTACAATACAACCTACAGGTGCTTCTTTTCCAGAGTAATAGTTAGTTAAAATAAACTAAAGAAAAGGGATTTATTTAAATATAAGTCCCTTTTTTTTATAAATTTAGATATTTATATATGAAAGTAAAGGTTTAAGTATTTTTAATAGGAGAATATAAATGGCTGAATTATTAGAACCACAAGATATAATGTTTACCCCTTTTGAGCCAAAGCTCAAAAATAGATTTATAATGCAAATCGATGGTATCAATGCTTATTTAATTAGAGCAATGAATCGTCCACAATTAGACTCGGATGAAGTAGTATTAGAACATATGAATGTAACAAGATATGTTAAAGGTAAGTCAAGATGGCAACCACTAGATATTACTTTATATGATCCAGTTGTTCCATCAGCTGCTCAACAAGTTATTGAGTGGGTTAGATTACACCACGAATCAGTAACAGGTAGAGATGGATACTCTGATTTTTATAAGAAAAATATTACATTTAACCTTTTAGATCCAGTTGGAGCTGTTGTTGAAGAATGGGAATTAAAAGGTGCGTACATTCAATCAGCTAACTTTGGTGACTTAGCATTTGATACATCAGACCCTGTTGAAATTACTTTAACATTAAGATATGATTACGCTGTACTTAAATTCTAATAAATACTTAAACTAATATATAACAAAACCCTTAATAATAAACAAATATTGAGGGTTTTTTTATTTTATATATATTTATATATGGAGATGAAAATGAAAACAACATTTGACGAAATAATAGAAATAGTTTTAGACCACGAAGGTGGTTATGTAAATGACCCTGATGATGCTGGTGGTGAAACCAAATATGGAATTGCTAAAAGATGGTATCCAAGTGTCGATATAAAAAATCTCACAAAAGAACAAGCTAAAAAAATCTATCATACAGACTATTGGAGACGAGGTAAGTGTGATGATGTTCCTCCACAATTAAGACATATTTATTTTGATATGTGTGTTAATTTTGGAAGAAGAGGAGCTGTTAAAGTATTACAACAGGCTGCTAATTCTAAGAGTAGAAATAAAATTGAAGTAGATGGTGGTATAGGGCCAGCTACATTGAATGCTATACAGAAAATAAGTGTAGATGTAGTAAGAGCATATCGTGTGTTACGATTTGCTAACATAGTTATAGACAAACCAAATCAAGAGAAATTTTGGTTAGGTTGGTTTAGACGAGCAATAGAAGTTTAACCAAAGTTATAGGAGACAAAAATGTCAACAGATAAATTATATA